>Ga0209087_1000042_pt1 | contig 66213 bp, 53 predicted proteins | sample S_130805_EF_Meta_FD_187321 | JGI IMG/M metagenome (GOLD analysis project Ga0209087, IMG submission 187321) | Freshwater microbial communities from Lake Simoncouche, Canada to study carbon cycling - S_130805_EF_MetaG (SPAdes) (version 2) | ecosystem: Environmental > Aquatic > Freshwater > Lake ... | reverse complement strand
ATCCAGGCGTCGATGATTGGGTCAACAATCCGCCAGGCCGCCTCCACCTCGTCGGCGCGCGTGAAGAGCGACGCGTCACCCAGCAGGGCATCGAGGATAAGCGTCTCGTAGGCGTCTGGGCTCTCCACCGTAAAGGCGGAACCATAGGCGAAGTCCATGTTCACCGGACGAACGTCGATCCCGAGGCCAGGGACCTTTGCCGCGAAGCGCATGAGGATCCCTTCGTCAGGCTGAATGCGAATGACGAGGAGGTTTGGCTCTGGCTCATCACCGACCGTGGGGAAGAGGTGCTGCGGCACATCCTTGAACTGGATGGCGATCTCGGTGGCCCGCTTCGGGAGGCGCTTTCCGGCGCGTAGATAGAAGGGGACGCCAGCCCAACGCCAGTCGTCGATCTCTAGGCGTGCAGCAACGAAGGTTTCGGTTTCGCTGGCGGGATCGACCGCGGGCTCACTGCGATACCCAGCCGTCTCTGTTGCCCCAACCCAGCCTGGGCCGTACTGACCGCGAACCACCGATTGGTCGACCTTCTCGATTGGGATCGGCCGAATCGCGCGGAGCACCTTCACCTTCTCATCGCGGAGTGCCTCGGCCTCAAGGTTTGCTGGCGGCTCCATCGCCACCAGCGTGAGGAGCTGCAAGAGGTGGTTCTGCAAGATGTCGCGCAGTGCGCCCGTCTCTTCGTAGAAGGCGCCGCGCCCTTCAACGCCGATGGACTCTGCCACGGTGATCTGCACATGGTCGATGTAGCGGCGATGCCAGATCGGCTCAAAGATCAGGTTGCCGAAGCGGAAGATCAAGATGTTGCGCACCGTCTCCTTGCCGAGGTAGTGGTCGATGCGGTAGACCTGTGATTCGCGGAAGACCTTGCCCACTTCGCGGTTGAGTTTTACCGCCGTCTCTAGGTCTCGGCCGAATGGCTTCTCGATGACCACGCGACGCCAGCCGCTATCAGCCGTCTCGTGATCAAGCCCTGCAGCGCCAAGGCTGCGCACGATCTCAGGGAACGACGATGCCGGCGTGGCGAGATAGTAGAGGCGATTTCCATCGGTGCTCGACCCTCTGTCGATAGCATCAAGCTTCGCTGACAACGATGCGTACGCCTCTGGCTCGTCAAATCCACCCTGGTGATAGGTAATGCGCGAAGCGAATGCCGCCCACTTCTCTTCATCTACAGGGGTGATGCGCGCATGCTTGTCGAGAGAGGCGCGCAGCGACGTGCGGATTTCCTGGTCGCTGAACGGTCGTCGACCAAAGCAGACGAGTGCGAATCGTTCAGGCAGCAGGTTGCCAACCCAGAGGTGGAAGAGTGCTGGTACAACCTTGCGGTGTGCGAGGTCACCCGTTGCGCCAAAGAGAACCACCACATGCGGATCAGGGACGCGCTCAATGCGCAGCCCTGCGCGAAGTGGATTCTTTGCCCCCTTCTTTGCCGCAGGCTTTCGCGTCTTGCGGCCGAGCCGCAAATCACGAATCGTTGCGTGACCCTCAGCGGGTGACTGTGGACTCACTCCGACTTCACCGAGTGGCCACCGAACTGATTGCGCAGCGCGGCGAGCACCTTTGCGGAGTACGAATCGTCTTGTCGCGAACGGAAGCGCGTCAGCAGTGAGAGGGTGATGAGCGGTGCTGGCACATCGAGATCGATTGCCTCCTGTACCGTCCAACGCCCTTCGCCGGAGTCCGCGACCCAGCCCTTGATCCCCTTCAGGTCGCTCCCTTCAGCGCGGAAGGCGCGCGCGGCGAGCTCAAGGAGCCAACTGCGGACGACCGAACCCTGCATCCAGAGGTCGCTCACCTTGGCGAGATCGACCTGGTAGCGCGACTTCGCAAGAATTTCGAACCCTTCGGCGTACGACTGCATCATTCCGTACTCAATGCCGTTGTGCACCATCTTCACGTAGTGACCAGCGCCAGAGCCGCCGCAGTGCATGTAGCCGTCCTTTGGCGCAAGCGTGATGAAGATTGGCTCAAGCGCCTTCACTGGCGCGGCGTCGCCGCCGACCATCATGCAGTACCCGTTCTCGAGGCCCCAGACGCCGCCCGAGGTTCCGGCGTCAATGAAGTGAATACCGTGGCCGGCGAGCTTCTCGTGTCGGCGAATAGTGTCGTGGAAGTTGGAGTTGCCGCCGTCAATGATGGTGTCGCCCTTAGTGAGGAGGGGAATCAGTTCGTCGATCATCGCCTCGGTGGCGTCGCCACTTGGCACCATGACCCAGACGCGCTTCGGAGATGTGAGGCTGTTGACTAGCTCGCTAACGGTGTAGGTCGGCTTGGCACCCTCCTTGGCGACCTCATCGGTCTTCTCGCGGGAGCGGTTCCAAATTGCCACGTCGTGGCCGTTGCGGACCAGTCGCTTCACCATGTTGGCGCCCATCTTGCCGAGGCCGATAAATCCGATCTGCATGATCTCCCCCTTCACTATTGGAATTTGTATAACCCGATGCTAGCGAACTGCGAGCACCCGTTCGATGAGCGCCGTCAGGCGCGTGAGGCCAGCGTCAGGATCGTCACCCAGGTGCACCCGCAGCACGGGGAGCCCGTGGTCTGCCAGCGAGCGCACATCCCCGAGCGCCTGAGCGTCAATCAGCTGACCGAAGCTGTACGGCCGCCCCGGAATCGCGAGGTCGCGCGGGTGCCCAGCCACGATCTGCAGGAACCAGCCGATCGGTGCCCCACCCTTATGGAGCTGACCGGTGGAGTGCAGGAAGCGTGGCCCAATGCCAACCGTGGTGGCTCGCCCCGTTGCGTCGCGCAGTGCGAGGCGCAGCTTGGTGAGCTCCGTGGTGCGCGCTGGGGTGCTGGCGATGTACGCCTGGATGCCGATATAGCCGCGTGCGCCGAGTCGATCGAGTTGCCCAGCAATGAGCCGCTCCGCGTCGTCGGCGAATGCAGCGGGGAGCGTGTCGTCGGCCCAGATCTGCAGGCCGTCGACGGTGCACTTGGCTGGCAGCTCTGGGAGCGCACCCTTCGCCGCAAGTTCGGCAAGCACGTTGGCGGTGTTTGTCTTCGACTCGGTGACGTTCGGCTCGTCGAATGGATTGATGTTCAGAACCGCGCCGGCGAATGCGGTCGCAACCTCCCAGCGCACGAACTCTCCGCCAATATCGATACGATCGGTGAGCGTCCACTCCAGCACTGGATGCCCTGCGGAGGCGAGTGCATCGAGACGCGCGTCAACCGCAGAGCCGTCGGCACAACGTGGTGCGATGCCGCCATCGAGCTTGATGCGCACGAAGAGTCGGTCGTCGCCATAGGTGCTCACGGCGCCAAGCGGTTCGCCATCAACGGGCACAACGCCTACGCCGTGCTTTCCTGTGCTCTCCGCGACGAGCTGCTCAGCCCATGCGCCGAAGCCGTCAATTGGCTCGTCGACGATGAGCGTCATCTTGTCGCGACCCTCGCGCGCCAGCGCACCCATGATGCACCCGAGTGCAAGGGCATGATTCCCCGCCGGCTCTGGATCACGGCTCTGCGCCACTGCTGCGCTCCCCGATGCGAGCAGCGGATCAAGGTCAATGCCGAGCAGTGCCGCTGGCACGAGGCCAACAAAGCTGAGTGCGGAGTAGCGCCCGCCAATATCGGCGGGATTCAAGAAGAGGCGACTCGTGTCGACCACCTTCGTGACTCCATCAACGCACGGCGACGGGTCACTGATTGCAGCAAAGTTTGCCGTTGGCTCCTGTGAGGAGCCGCTTGCGGCGAGTTGCTGCTTATTCAACTCGTACGCATATGCGGCGAAGGAGAGCGTCTCGGTTGTGGTGCCGGACTTGCTCGCGAGCAGGTAGTAGCTGCTCTCCGGCTTCAGGCCAGCAACGGTGGTGTGGACCGCCTCAGGGTCGGTGGAGTCGCAGATGCGCGCCTTCCCCCAGTCGGTGATGTCGGCGAATGCGCGCGCGAGCACTTCGGGGGCGAGCGATGAGCCGCCCATGCCAGCAACGACGAAGTCAGTCACGCGCGTGGTGGCACCAGCGACCGGCGCATCGCCAAATGCTTCGAGCGACGGAATCTCGGTGGTGAAGAAGTCCGGCGCGTCGAGCCAGCCGAGTCGATTCGCGATCTTCTCCTGCACCTCTGCATCGTTGCTCCAGAGCGTTGCATCGCGTGCGGCGAGTCGCACCGCCCACTCGCCGGTGCGTGCACGGTCGAAGGTGCTCTCGACTGCTGCAAGGTCTGAGGCTCGGCCAATGCGCGCGCGGAACGGGAGTCGTGGGTCGCTGCTCATGACTGCTCCTCCTCAATGTCGGCGACCTTGGCCGTGCGGCGGAGGTATCGCTCTTCGCTACTTGGTTCGGACTGCAAGAAGGCGGCGAGCGTTGCAAGCGCCGTCTCAAGGTTGATGAGGTTTGCGCCGAAGGCGAGCACGTTCATATCGTCATGCACCACACCCTGCCGGGCCGAAGCTGGATCGTGTGCGATGGAGGCGCGGATGCCGTGGAACTTGTTGGCAGCGATCGTCACGCCGATTCCCGAGCCACAGATCACCAGGCCGCGATCGGCCTGGCCGGCGATCATGCGCTCCGCCACCGCGCGTGCGGAGTCGGGGTAGTCGTCGGTCGGGTCGCTCCCGTCACCACCGAGGTCGGCAACGCTCCAGTCGGGCGCGATCTCCGCAACGCGGGCAACGATCGCTGCCTTGAGAGCGGCTCCGGCGTGGTCGGCGGCAATGGCGAGTCGGCGACTCACCTCAGCGAACCTGATGCCCGTCGTGCAGGTGCGGCGTTGGCACCACGCCATGCACGGTGCCGGCGAGCACCCCCTTGGCGATCTCGACAATGCGCTCTGGGGTGAAACCGAACTCCTTGAAGAGGGTTGGCGCAGGTGCCGATGCGCCGAAGCGGTCCATCGCAATGATGGCGCCGTCGGTGCCCGACCAGCGATCCCAACCCAGGCTCACACCCGCCTCAATGGCGACGCGTGCGCGAAGTGCCGCTGGGAGTACCGACTCGCGGTACGCCGCATCCTGCTCGCCGAAGAGTTCTGGGCAGGGCATCGATACGACGCGCGTTGGTGTGCCAGCGGCCTCGAGCTGCTCCGCCGCCGCAACGGCGAGGTGCAACTCAGAGCCGGTCGAAATCAAGATCATCTTCGCGGCGCCTGTTGCCTCGCGAAGCACATAGGCACCATGTCGCACACCAGCCGCTGCACCAGTAATGGATCCAGCAAGTACCGGGAGCTTCTGTCGCGTGAAGGCGAGCACGGTTGGCGCATGTCGTCGCTCAATGGCAACACCCCACGCCGCCGCGGCCTCATTTGGATCTCCAGGTCGGAAGAAGCACACATTCGGAATGGCGCGCAGCGCCGCGTAGTGCTCCACCGGCTGGTGCGTTGGGCCATCTTCACCAAGCCCGATCGAGTCGTGCGTGAAGACGAAGACGCTGCCGAGGTTGGCGAGTGCTGCGAGGCGCAGTGCGCCACGCAGATAATCGCTAAAGGTAAGGAAGGTTGCCACGAATGGAATCAACCCACCGTGATACGAGATGCCGTTCGCAATCGCAGCCATCGCATGTTCGCGCACGCCGTAGCTGATGTTGCGGCCCGACTCGGTGGCGGTGAACTTACCACCACCATGAATGTCGATGAGGTTCGACTCTGAGAGGTCGGCGCTACCGCCGATTAACTCCGGAAGAACAGCACCGAGCGCTGTAATGCTCGACTGGCTGACGTTGCGCGTTGGGGCATCGCCACCAAGCTCGTACTTCGGTAGGGCGCTCTCCCAACCAGCGGGGAGTGTTCCCGCCATGCGGCGCTGCAACTCAGCGGCCTCGGCTGGGTACGCGGTGGCGTAGGCAAGCAGTTGCTTGGCGTGCGCGGCAACAAGGGTTGCGCCGTGATCGCTGCGCTCCTTATAGAGCGCGGCAACATCAGCAGGCACCGCAAAGGTTGCCTCTGGGTCAACGCCGTAGGCGGCCTTCGTGAGCTTCACCTCGTCAGGACCGAGTGGTGCGCCGTGCGACTTCTGGCTCCCCGCCTTGTTTGGTGAACCGAAGCCAATCACGGTGCGTACTGCGATGAGGCTCGGTCGCTCGTCGGCGATCGCCCAATCAATGGCGCGATCGATCGCCTCAATGTCGTTGCCGTCTTCGACGCGCGCGGTGTGCCAGCCGTAGGCATCAAAGCGCTTCAACACATCCTCGGACCAGGCGGTCGATGTTGGTCCGTCGAGCTGAATGAGGTTGTCATCCCAGAGATAGATCAACTTGCTGAGCTTCAAGTGCCCCGCAAGCGATGCAGCCTCAGAGGCGATCCCCTCTTGCAGGTCACCGTCGGAGACGATGGCGAAGACGCGGTGATCAATCACCGTGTGCCCTGGGCGGTTGAACTCTTCGGCGAGACGGCGCTCTGCGATTGCCATACCAACGCCGTTCGCGAATCCCTGGCCGAGTGGGCCGGTTGTGGCTTCGACGCCCGCGGTCAGACCAAACTCTGGGTGCCCAGGTGTGAGCGAGCCCCACTGACGGAACGCCTTGAGGTCGTCAAGGGTCAGGCCGTAACCGGCGAGATGGATGAGTGAATAGAGGAGTGCACTGGCATGACCATTGGAGAGGAGGAAGCGGTCACGGTTGAACCAGCTCGGCGTTGATGGCGCATGGCGAAGGTGTCGGGACCAGATGGTGTGCGCCATCGGTGCGCAGCCCATCGGCGCGCCTGGGTGTCCGCTGTTGGCCGCCTGCACTGTGTCGATGGCGAGGGTACGAATCGTCGTAACGGCCGACTGGTCGAGGCGCTGATCCATGGGTCTCTCCATCCATCACTAGGCAGGTAGGCCGTCGGCGCGGAGTTGCTCACGTGCGCCTCGGTGCTGCAGGGAGATTGTAGACTTACTGCACGTGCGCCGTTGCAACCGAGTGGCAACATGGCGCCACCCTTCTAAGGAGGAGTTATGTCGGGATTGACCTCGCCTGCCGCCGTTCAAGCTACGGGGATCGGCCGCGTCTTTCAGGCGAAGGGCGGCCCGGTCACTGCGCTGGACGGCATCGACCTGCGCATTGAGCCTGGTGAGCTCTTCGGAGTACTTGGCCCGAACGGTGCCGGTAAGAGCACCCTCATCAAAATCCTGAGTACCCTTCTCCTTCCGAGCACTGGAACCGCCTCCATTTTCGGCCTTGATGTCGTCACCGAGACGGCGCGCGTTCGTCGGATCATGAACCTCGTTGCCGGCGGCGACTTCTCTGGGTATGGGCTGCTAACGGTTCGCGAGCAGCTGGTGATGTTCGCCCAGTTCTACGGCCTGCCGTACCGCGAGGGGATGGCGAAGGTTGATGCACAGCTCGCCTCATTCGGCATTGATGACATTCGTGATCGCAAAATCAGCGCCCTCTCAACTGGTCAGCGCCAGAAGTTGAACTTTGCGCGATCGTTCCTCAATGATCCATGGATTCTCTTCCTCGATGAGCCGACGATCGGCCTCGACGTCTCTGCCGCGCGCGATGTGCGCGATCGCGTGCGCGCCTTCCAAGCAGAACAGCCTGGTCGAACCGTACTGCTCACAACGCACTACATGGCCGAGGCAGATGAGATGTGCGATCGCATCGCCATCGTCGACCATGGGCGCATCTTGGCGCAGGGGACACCAACAGAGCTAAAGCGCATGGTGCAAAAAGATGCACTCTTCATCGTTGGCATTGATGCTCTGCCAGCAGCGATGTCCATGGATGCACTTCGCGCCCTCCCTGGCGTGATCTCGGTCGCGGCGCGAGATGCTGACGGCAGCGATACTTCTGGCGTTGGTTCACCGATGCTACGACTCGCAATCGGCCTGAAGGAAGACGCCGCGCTCGGCGGTGTGATCAGTGCGCTCGCTGCAAGCGGTGCGCACCTACGAGAGATCTCGAAGAGTGAACCAACCCTTGAAGAGGTCTTTGTGCAACTTGTCGGTCGCGGGATCAGTGAATCTGATGAGACGAGCAATGGGTAAAAGCGTTGTCGGCGCCGAGGCCACCGCACTCATCGCGCGCATTCATCAAGAGACAACCTGGAGCCTAGGTCGCCGAATCCGTCACGCCTTCGTCTCGGTGCTAGCGCGCGCCTACCCGCGCGTGATCGGTGCGGCGCGCGAGCCATCATGGCTCTTCTTTGATCTGGTCTTCCCGATTCTTGGCATGTGCTCCATCGTCTTCCTGCTCCGCTCGCGTGGTGTCGATGAGGCCTGGATCGGCTCCACGATCCTGGCAACGGCGCTCCTCTCCTTCTGGATCTCTGTGGTCTGGATGATGGGGGCGCAGTTTCATTGGGAGCGCGACTCGGGAAACCTTCTCCTCTATATCACTGCCCCCGTCGGCCTTGGGGCGATTGCGCTCGGCATGGCGATCGGCGGTGCCCTTGGCGTGGTCATCCGCGCCGTGATCATCACCGCGGCTGGCGTGCTTCTCTTCGGAGCGAAGTACCAGGTCGCTGACCCGCTCCTGCTCGCGCTGGTCATTCTGGCGGGGGTGGCGGCGATGTATTCACTCGGTGTCTGCCTCTCCTCGGTCTTCCTGATCTCAGGTCGTGAGGCGGACCATCTCGGCAGCCTCCTGAATGAGCCGATGCAGCTGCTCGGCGGCGTCTACGCACCAGTACGTTCAATGGGTACCGCAGGGGTGGTCGCGCTCGGCATCTTGCCGCTCGCCCCGGCGATTGATGCGCTGCGCCAGGTCGCGGTGCCCCAACTCGCCGCGACGGGCATCTTGCCCGTTGGCGTGGAGCTGCTGATTCTGCTGGTGATGACGATCGCCTTCGGCGTACTTGGACGAGTGCTGCTCGCCTATATCGAGCGCGTCGGTCGTGCCGGTGGAAAGTTGTTAGCGCGTGCCGATTAGTGCAGGTTCTGCACCAGAGGTGCGACCGTTCGGCCCGCTGCGCGGCGGCGCCGCCGATGCGGCGCGCTCACTCGTCGCCTCAGCGCGACTTGCCTGGGCGATTGAGGGGAACTGGGCGGAGCCGATCTATCTTGCTGCCTTCCTTATCGTTCGGCCACTCGCGTTTCTTGGGCTCTTTCTCGCCGTTCTGAGTATTGGTGGAACGCTGAACGTTGCGACGATCGGGTTCGTCGTGATTGGTCAGGCCGTCTTCCAAATTGTTAGCGCAGCACTTGAAGGTCCAACGCATGCGCTTCTCGACGACCGCGAGCGCTATCGCACCATTCGGTACATCTTTGCGACGCCGTCGTCGCTCCTCCCTGTATCCATTGGTCGCTCGTTGGTGAAGGCGAGCATCGCCGGATTCAGTGCCCTCATCGTGATCGGTGCAGGGATGCTGCTCGGCGTGCCGATGCGCGCTGGCGGACCCGACCTGCTCCTTCTTGCAGCGGTGCTGCCGCTCGGACTCCTCTCTGTTGTTGGGCTCGGGATCGTGCTCGGCGGGGTCTGTGTGCAACTGCGCAATGATGCGTGGGCCTATCCGCAGGCCGTCTCATCGACCGTCTTTCTGCTCTGCGGTGCGATCTTTCCGCTTGAAGTGCTCCCAGGGCCCGTGCAAAACATTGCGGCGGCACTGCCGATCACCTGGTGGATCGAGGGGCTGCGCCGCGCACTCCTCGGCACGACCTCAACAGGTATCCTCGGCAGCATGCCTACCAACGAGCTTCTCCTCATTCTCGCCGCAGGAACCGTTGTGATTTGGCTCATCTCGCCACGCCTCTTTGTGGCAGGGATCGATCGTGCCCGTGAGAAGGGGTATCTCGACCGAAACACCGCCTCGTGAGCCGCGCCCCGCTGAGCGGCCGCGCCGTCGCCGAAATCGGCGTGCTTATTGCCATGGCGACGTGGGCGATCAACTTCACCGTCGTTAAGTCGGCAGTGTTGGTCTGGCCCGTGCTGCCGTTCTCTGCCATTCGCATCACTGCGGCTGGAATCTTGGTGCTCGGTTGGGCCGCCATGCGCGGCGCAAACTTCCGCATGGCGCGCCAGGATCTGCTCGCCGCCGCACTCTTTGGCGTGATTGGGCAAGGGATCTATCAACTTCTTTGGGCTGGTGCGTTCGGCACCATTAATGCAGGGACGAGTGCACTCCTTATTGCCGCTACGCCGTTCCTCACCGCCATCCTCGCCTCACTGCTGCGCATCGATCCACTGAAGCCTGCAGTGGCGGTCGGTGGAATCATCGCCTTCGCTGGCGTTGTCGCCGTTGCCCTTGGTGAGGGGGCGGGCGCGTTTGGTGGCGAGACGACCGGTGTGCTGATGACGCTTGGCGCCGCCGTCTGCTGGGCGGTCTATCTGCTTGCCGGAGCGCGCGTCATCCCACGTGTTGGTGCCATTGCGTGGACCGCCTGGAGCATGATCTTCGGCGGCGGAGCACTCTTCATCTCTGCGATTGCCGCTGGGCAGTTCAACGAGCTCGCTGCGCCCCCGCCAGCTGCAATCTTCGGCCTGGTCTTCGCCACGCTCGGATCCAGTAGCCTCGCCAACGTCTTGTACTTCACCGCAGTGCCGATCGTCGGCGTCTCGCGGGTCTCCAGCTTTCAGCTGTTGGTGCCATTCCTCGCCGTCATCGTCTCAGCCATCGTGCTCAGCGAGGCCCCTGCGCCGATTCAGGCGTTCGGCGGCGCGCTCATTCTCTTGGGTATCTGGGCAGGGCGACAAACGACCTCCCCATTCCGCCGCCGCCTGCGATAGACTCCGTCAGGCTCGTTCGGGGAAACCCCGAGCGCCCCACCTTGAGTGATGGAGGGAGAGCGACCAATGACGACGAAGTTCGTGTTCGTCACTGGTGGTGTCACCTCCTCCCTCGGTAAGGGAATTACCGCCGCCTCCGTCGGCCTCCTCCTCAAAGCGCGCGGCTTGCGCATCTCCGTGATCAAACTTGACCCTTACCTCAACGTTGATCCGGGCACGATGTCGCCCTACCAGCACGGCGAAGTCTTCATCACCGATGACGGCGCCGAGACCGACCTCGACCTTGGGCACTACGAGCGCTTTATTGACGTCAACCTGTCACAGGCCTCCAACGTCACCACGGGGCGTATCTACTCCACCGTGATTGCGCGCGAGCGCCGCGGCGACTATCTCGGCGGCACGGTGCAGGTTATTCCGCACATCACCAACGAGATCAAGGAGCGCGTTTTGCGTCTCAGCGGCGACGACGTTGATGTAGTGATCGTTGAAGTGGGCGGCACCGTCGGTGACATCGAGTCACTCCCATTCATTGAGGCGATTCGACAGCTCAAGAAGGATGTTGGTCGCGGCAACTCGCTCTACATTCACGTCACGCTGCTCCCAGAGCTCGCCGCCACCGGCGAGCTAAAGACGAAGCCAACCCAGCACTCGGTGAAGGAGCTGCGCGGTAGCGGCATTCAGCCCGACATCATCATCTTGCGCGCCGACCATCCCGTTCCTGATGACGTGCGCGAGAAGATCGCCCTCTTCACCGACGTTGCCGTAGAGGCGGTCGTCCCTGCAACCACCGCGCGCACGATCTATGAGGTGCCGCTGCAGTTCGAGAAGTTTGGTCTGGGCGACCTGGTCGTGCGCGAGCTCGGTCTTCCAGCAACCACCCCAGACCTCTCACGTTGGGAGAAGCTCGCCGCCGAGATCGTTGCCGAGAAGCCTGCGGTGGAGATCGCCATCGTTGGCAAGTACACCGAACTTCCTGATGCCTACCTCTCGGTGACCGAAGCGCTGCGCCACGCCGGTTGGGCGCATGGTGTTGATGTGCGCATCCGTTGGGTGAATGCCGAGCGGCTCGATGACGCCGAGCCTGCCGTCCTCTCCGCAGAGCTGGCTGGCGTGCACGGCATCTTGGTGCCAGGCGGCTACGGCTACCGCGGCATTGAAGGGAAGATCCGCGCCGCGCATATGGCGCGCACGGAGCGCATTCCATATCTCGGTCTCTGCCTCGGCTTGCAGATTGCGGTGATCGACTTCGCGCGCGAAGCACTTGGCTCTAGCGATGCGAACTCCACCGAGTTCGACATGTTCACGAAGAATCCCGTGATTGACTTCACCCCTGACCAGCGCGGTGTGGAAGAGAAGGGGGGCACACAGCGCCTCGGCCTCTATCCCGCCAAGCTCACGCCGGGGAGCCGCGCCGCCACGGTCTACGGCGCCGAAGTTGTGTACGAGCGACACCGCCACCGCTTCGAGGTTGCCAACCGATTCAAGCCGCAGCTTGAGGCGGCCGGGATGCGCTTCACCGGCGTGTCGCCCGACAGCCGACTCGTGGAGATCATTGAGCTTGCCGACCACCCATGGTTCGTGGCCAGCCAGTTCCACCCTGAGTTCACCAGCCGACCGCTGCGACCGAACCCACTCTTTGACGGGCTCATCGGTGCCGCGGTGGCGCTGCGCGACGGACGCCTCGCCTCGTACGCCCCACGAATGGTTGGGGTGCGCGATGATGAGGCGGCGAAGGCTGAGCGGACGCGTGCCGTCGAAGCCGCCGCCACGAAGGCGGCAAAGCGCAGCAACGGATCTAACGCGTAATCGCCCATCATTGGGCCAAATCATTCAGCAATAAGGGGGCGCTATGAAATTCTTCTTGGACACCGCTGACATCGAAGAGATCAAGACCGGGATCAAGTGGGGCGTCGTTGATGGCGTCACCACGAACCCGTCGCTCTACGCAAAGGTTGGCGGCTCGTACGAGGAGATCCTGAAGGAGATCTGCGGCCTGACCAAGGGCCCAGTCTCTGCAGAGGTCATGAGCGATGACGCTGACGGCATGGTCAAAGAGGGTCTCGCCTTTGCGAAGATCGCTCCGAACATTGTCGTAAAGGTCGCCCTCACCACCGCTGGACTTGAGGCGATTAGTCGCCTCGCTGCTGAGGGGATCAAGACGAACTGCACCCTGATCTTCACCGCGAACCAGGGGCTCATGGCGGCGAAGGCGGGAGCCTCGCTGATCAGCCCATTCGTTGGTCGACTCGACGACATCAATGAAGACGGCATGATCGTGATCCAGGAGCTCGCTGAGATCTTTGCGAACTACGAGGGGCTCGATCACTGCGAGATCCTCGCCGCCTCGATCCGTCATCCACGACACGTCACAGAGTCGGCACTGGCAGGGGCGCACGTTGCGACGATGCCACTCAAGGTGCTTGAGCAGATGACGAAGCATCCGCTCACCGACAAGGGGATCGCGATCTTCAAGTCGGACTGGGCGAAGGCAACCTCGGGGAAGTAGTCGCGGGCCCGAATCCGCGGGCTCTTGACGAGCGGCAACGGCTGCCGTAGAGTTCACTCATCCCCCCCGAACTGCACAGCGAACGCGGCGCAGTTTCGCGTACCAGGGATGCATCCACCCATAGATAGAGGAAGGTATTCAACTGATATGAACGACGGACGAAACCGCGGCCCACGACGACCACCCCGCCGCGGCGGACCAAACCCAAACTCCATGCGCATGCCGCAGGGCGCGCTTCCGGCCGACGTTGAGGTGCTCTCCGAAGCTGACCTTGCCGCCGAAGGCCTCGTCTCATTCGCCGCACTCGCCAACATGACTGCAACAGAACTCATTGCCGCCGCAAAGAAGCTCGGCGTTGTGGCCACGCAGCAAGAGGAGCTCTCCGCCGTTATTCAGAAGATCCTCACGGCGCAGGCCGACGAGCAGGGTCAGATTTGGGCTGAGGGCATTCTCGAAATCGTCGATGACGGCTACGGCTTCATTCGGCGCAACGGTCTCCTCCCAAGCGCCGACGATGTCTACGTTCCGTCACCAATGGTGCGCCGACTCGGCTTGCGCCAGGGCGACACGATCGGCGGCGTCATTCGCGCACCGCGCGAGGGTGAGAAGTTCTGGGGGATGCTCCGGATTGAGATCGTCTCCGGCACCGACCCAGAGTCGGCACGACAGCGCCCGCACTTCGGCGACCTCACACCGATTCACCCAATTGAGCTGATCAACCTTGAGACGGTTCCCTCGAACCTCTCGCAGCGACTGATCAACCTCGTCAATCCGCTCGGCAAGGGACAGCGCGCCCTGATCGTCTCGCCACCGAAGGCCGGTAAGACGAGCCTGCTGAAGCAGATCGCCCAGGGCGTGACTGCGAACTATCCAGAGATCTCCCTGATGGTCTGCCTCATCGGCGAGCGACCAGAAGAGGTCACCGACATGCGTCGCTCCGTAAAGGGCGAGGTCATCTCGTCGACCTTCGACGAGCCAACCGAGAACCACACGCATGTCGCCGAGATGGCGCTCGAGATCGCGAAGCGTCGCACCGAGGCCGGTGCCGACGTCGTTGTGCTACTCGACTCCATCACTCGACTGGCGCGCGCCTACAACTTGGCACTCCCACCATCCGGGCGAACGCTCTCGGGTGGTATCGACCCAATTGCCCTCTACCCACCGAAGCGCTTCTTCGGTGCGGCGCGAAAGCTCGAAGAGGGCGGCTCACTCACCATCATCGGTACCTGCCTGGTCGACACCGGCTCGAAGATGGACGACGTGATCTACGAAGAGTTCAAGGGAACGGGTAACTCCGAACTTGTGCTCGACCGCAAGCTGGCTGAGAAGCGCATCTTCCCGGCGATTGACGTTCAGCGCTCTGGCACCCGCCGCGAGGAGCTCCTCCTTGATGAGGGGACCCTCAAGATGGTGTGGACGATGCGCCGCATGCTCTCCGCCGTTGGCGCGAATGAGGGGATCGAGTTGCTCTTGAATCGCATCGCGAAGACGGAGTCGAATGCCCAGTTCCTCGCCTCGCTCACGAAGGGAACCGAGGGGTCGAACCCCTCGTAACCCACGCACGAGGCACAGCGTGTGCCAGGGTGCCCCGCTCGGCGGCATAGCCGAGGGGTAGACTAAGGCGGAGATCGGAGGCTGGAATGCCAGATGTGAAACGCCCACCAACGTCTGCCCGCGGCTCCAAGCATCGCAATGTGCGAGCTGGAAGCCCCACCTTCCGCCTCGCTGCGGCCATCCGTCGTCGCCTTCTCGCCTTCGGATCGTTCCTTGAGCGCAGCGGTGAGCGTGCCATCCGCCTGAGCCTCTTTCGCGCCGGGGAGTTCCTGACGCGCCCGCTCCCGCGACGAGTCCGCGTTCACCCCACCCTTGCAACCCGCACCACTGGACTCGTGGTCGCGACGATCGCCCACAAGGTCACTCCAGCACTCGAGGAGCGCGGCATTCTGCGGTCGCTGCGCCGCCGCCGCCGCTCGCTCGATTCAGGGCTGCGCAAGCTCGGCCGTGAGCCAGAGCGAGCGATGCCCGCCGTGATCGCGGGGCTCTTAAGCGTGGCCATCATTGCCAGCTTGCTCCCAGGGCCGACCATTGACGCCCGCTCGCAGGCGTTGAACGACGGTGGTATGGGTGCAGGTATGAGCGCCGTCTCCGATCCAACGTTTACAACGGAGTGGGGCGGCACCCAGGACCCAGATCGACTGGCCACTGATGGCAATACGGCGGCCACCGCGGTATCCGACGGCGTGCTCATCGGTGATGTTGCGACGGAGAGCACCTTTTCGATGCGCGCAACCGAGGTTATAGCGCAAGCCCCTGATCCAGTCGTTGCGACGACGGCGATTGATGGGCCGATCTTCCTTGACGACGGAACACTCGAGCTCCCCGCCGCAATCGACATCGTTGTGGCTGACGGTCGCGATCACGTGCTGATTCATGTGGTTGCACGTGGCGAAACTCTCTCTGCGATTGCGAAGCGATACAAGATCACGTCAATGGAGCTGATCTGGTCAAACGGCCTACAATCCGCCGACAATCCACCGGTGGGAAAGCGACTTCGCGTCCCTGATACGCGCGGCATTGTCGTTACGGTGCGTGAACACGAGACACTCAAATCGATTGCGTCAAAGTATCGCGTCACGCCATCCAAAATTCGCACCTATAACAAGTTGAAGACGGCAGATCTTGTGCTGGGCATGATCCTCGTTCTCCCTGGCGGTCGTGGCGCAGCGCTGCCAACCTTTACTCGTAGTGACGGGCTCACTGGCTATTCGGGGCCAGTGCCGGCGGTCTACAGCGGCGTGAGATTCCGGTATCCCGTGCCAGGCGGCTACTACATTCGCGGATTCACGCGAACCCACCTTGGTATGGACATTGGGAATAGCTACGGCGCATCAGTGGTCGCCGCGGGTGACGGGGTCGTCGTCTTCACGGGATGGCGCAACAACTGCGGCGGCTACCAAGTGATCGTTGCGCACGGTTCGAATCTGTACTCTGGCTACTACCACCTCTCCGGCATCGTGGCTAACACAGGCCAAAAGGTGACGCGTGGAACTCGCATCGGTCGAATTGGACAGACCGGATGTGCCACCGGACCGCACTTGCACTTCGTCGTCTCTCGAGGATTCCCGCTTGCGGGCACCTCGACGCTCTACAACCCAGCACGCTTCCTCCCGTAGCGCAATGTTTCTTGACATTGTAGAAATTCATCTGGCCGCTGGTCGTGGCGGCGATGGCGCATCGACCATGCGTCGTGAGTCGCATGTGCCGCGTGGCGGCCCTGATGGTGGTGACGGCGGCCGCGGCGGCAGCATCTACGTTGCGGTCGATACGGGGCAAACAACCTTGCGAGACTTCGAGGTGAAGCGCCGGTACGTTGCCGGCGACGCTAGCCAAGGCGGGAATAAGACGTCGCACGGCAAGGCTGGGCGCGATTTGGTCATTGGTGTGCCGCCAGGCACGGCAATCTTTGACGCCAAGAGTGGAGACTTGATTGCGGACCTCGTTTCGCGAGAGCAGCATGTGCTGTTGGTGCGCGGCGGCCGCGGCGGACTTGGCAATGCGCACTTCACCACAGCGACACATCAGGCGCCGCGACACGCGCAAAAAGGGGAGCCGGGCGAGATGCGCGAAGTGCGCTTCGAGCTACGCTTGATCGCTGACGTTGGCCTCGTTGGGCTACCGAACGCAGGGAAGTCCACGCTCCTCGCCGCCATCACCGCGGCGCAGCCAAAAATTGGCGACTACGCCTTCACCACCCTTGAGCCGAATCTCGGGGTACTCGAGCTAGGCATTGACGATGGCCGCCGACCGACTGTTGCCGATCTTCCAGGGCTCATCGAGGGGGCATCAATCGGTGCGGGACTCGGCTTCGCCTTCTTGCGCCACGCCTCTCGAACCCGCGTGCTGGTGCATGTGGTGGACGCCTCTGCTCCAGATCCGGTGCGCGATGCCGCGATCATTCGTACAGAGCTTGAGGCGCATAATCCGGCGCTCCTCGAGAAGACAACTCTCGTTGCCCTCAACAAACTCGATCGCCCAGAGGCGAAGGCCCGTGAGGTCGAACTCACCGCCGCGTTCCGTGAGCTTGGTCTGCACGTGCTGCCGATCTCTGCCGCGGGCGGCGAGCGAGGTGAGGGGATCGCTGCGCTTCGTGATGCCTTGGCCGACCTGCTGCCTGACGCAGAGACCCTCTCGTATCCGGCTGAGCCTGCAGGTGTGGTGGTACATCGCATTAATCCGATCGCATCGGTTGGCTTTGAGGTCAGCCGCGAGGGTGACGGGTTCCGTGTCCGCGGTAAGGCCATTGAGCGACTCGTTCACCAGACCGACTTTGCCCGAGACGAATCCGCAGAGCGCTTCCAACACGAACTTGCCCGACAGGGGATTGAATCTGCACTGCGAAAGGCGGGTTGCCGCAGCGGCGACACCGTGACGATCGGCGAACTCTCCCTCGAGTGGGATGACCCTGATGACGCGTCGCTGCTTAACGCGGCGGAAGAGGCGGAGGCCCTCGAGCTTGATGGTGTGCTCTTGGCAACGACACCAAACAACGACGGGGAGAGCGAAGGGTGAGCGGGATTGGCATTCTCGGCGGCACCTTCGACCCGATTCATGACGGTCACCTAGCCCTCGGTCAGGCCGCCTACGAACTACTGAAGCTTGACCACGTGCTCTTCGTTCCTGCTGCACGGCCTCCGCATAAGGTTGCCGATCGCGTCACCGATCCTGAAGTTCGCTGTCGCATGGTTGCACTTGCCATTGCCGGGAATCCAGCCTTTGAGATGAGCCGCATGGAGATTGACCGCCCTGGCCTCTCATACACGATCGATACGCTCCGAGCTATCACCGCGGAGCGACGCGAAGGTGGCGCTGCGCCAGAGCTCACGTTGATCCTCTCCGTTGAGTCACTGCTCGGATTTAACGAGTGGGAAGACGCAACGGGCATTCTTGACCTGGCGCGGGTTGCAGCACTGCCGCGGCCCGGCACGCCAACTCCAGACCGCGCCTGGCTCACGCGCCACTTCCCGGGGCGTGAAGACCGCTTCCTCTACCTTGACGGTTTCCATCTCTCTCACGCCAGCCGAGAGTTGCGCGCGTTGGCCGCACGTGGCCGATCATTGCGCTACCTCGTACCCGACGCAGTTGCCGACCTCATTCGACGCGAGGGTCTCTACCGCGGTCGACCAGAGCTGGTACTTGAGCGCCCTGTCGAAGTGGAAGACGTGCCCGTTGATCCAGCCTCGTAATCGCACAACCGCTAGTACGGTACGCTGAGGGCATGTCAACCAAACAGCAAACTGCCATCGAGCCGCATGACCTTGCGCGAAAGGTTGCCCTCCTCGCGGAAGATAAGAAGGCGGCTGACATCCTTGTGTTGGACGTCAGTGGCCTCACCACCGTCACTGAGGCGTTCGTGATCTGCACCGGCGGCTCTGAGCCGCAACTCGCCGCGATCACCGAGAGCATCGTTAGCGGCATGGCCGAAGATGGCATCACTCCGGCGCACCGCCATCGTGCGGCGGCTTCGCACTGGATCGTTCTGGATTATGGAAGCGTGATCGTGCATATCTTTACGCCGCCAGAGCGCGACTTCTACAAACTTGAACAGCTCTGGTCTGATGCGAAGGTGCTCGTCCGAATCCAGTAGCGCTACTTCGGGAGCAGGCTCTTCACAATTCGATTGATATCGCTCTGGCGTGGGCGCCAACCTAACTCACTCCGTGCCCGGGAGATATCGGCCACGAGTCGGGGTGGATCACCGGCACGGCGGGGGTGCTCCTGCACCTCAATGCGCACGCCAGTGGCCTTCTCGACGGCCTTGATCACCTCACGAATACTTGTGCCTGCGCCGCTCCCAATGTTGATGGCGCTGAAGCCTTGCGCCTCTTCGGCGGCGAGCTTCTCAATCGCGGCAAGGTGGGCGGCGGCAACGTCGGCAACATGCACATAGTCACGGACGGCGGTGCGGTCAGGGGTGGCGTAATCGTTCCCGTAGATCGGGAATGGCTCCCCTGCCAGGGCGGCGCTCATCAGGCGTGGCAGCAAATGTGTCTCGGGGTTGTGTCGCTCTGCAACCAGTTCTGTTGCCCCCGCAACATTGAAGTAGCGCAGTGCGATCGCGGTGAGCCCATGCGCGGCGGCGTAAGCGCGGAGCACCTGCTCAAAGGCGGCCTTGGTTGCTCCGTACGGGTTGACTGGCGCGAGGGGGAGATCTTCATGGAGCACGCTTGAGGATGAGGCGCTATAGACCGCGGCACTTGAGGAGAAGATCAGACGCTTCACGCCGACGGCAATCGCTGCGTCTAGCAGGGTGATGCTGCCAACAAGGTTTGCCTTGAAGTAGCGCTCTGGCTGGGCCACGCTGTCGGCAACGATGCTGAGCGCGCCAATGTGCAGGATCGTGTCGACCCGCGCATCGCGCAGCAGGCTCTGCATGCGATCTCCGTCGGCATAGCTGCCAACGATTGAGGAGGCCTCATTAGGGATCGTGTCGGCGTGTCCCGCTGAGAGGTCGTCCAGGATGACGACACGATGTCCGGCGGCGATCAGGGCATTGGCACTCGCCGCGCCGATGTATCCAGCCCCACCCGTTACCAGGATTGTGCGCGGCTCTAGCGTCATAGAGAGAGTCTACGCGATGGAGTCACGCCCTTCGCTTGCAACGATGCGCTCGCACCACGTGAGGAGGTCGCCTTCAGCATTTTCCACGCGGCGATGCGCGACGTCATCAACCAGTCGCGCAAGGAGTGCCGCGACCCATGGGCCCGGGGTGCGACCGAGGCGCGCCACTAGCTGATCGCCCCCGATGGCAAGATCGCTCGCTGCGGCGGGAAGTTGCAGGGTGTCCGCCTCCGTGCACGCGTTTAGGAGTGCAGCGGCGGCGCGGCTGGCCCAACCTGCGGCAGCTCGACGCCGAATCTGCCGTGCCGCGTCTCGCGGGTCACCAGTGGTAGCGGCAGCCACGATGCGGAGGGAGGGTCCATCAAGGTGCCCGCGCTCGGCCTCAGCCTCTGCAACTGCGACGGCACGATCGAGCACACGAATCTGCTGAATGGCTGCAATGGTTGCACGTGGTCGGCGCCACGATTCCAGCAGAGCCGCCACATCCTCATCGTCGGTGATCGGCAGGAGAAGTTCGTTCATGCGTCCCAGTGGGTCTGGCGCATCGGGGAGCGCATCGCCGCCGACCGTCTCGACGCGCGTACCAACCTCAGCGCTCCACTCTGCCGCAAGCGCGGGTGCGATCGCGGTAAAGATGCCGAGCTCCGCAGCAAGTTGCAAGGCACGCGCAGGGTGCTGGGCGGCGAGGATCCCCTCAATCTCTGCGCCGATTCGTTCACCAGAGAGGCGTGCAGCCAGTGGAGCATCGCGTCTGATTGCTGCGGCGGTTCCTGGCTCCACCGTCAGATTGAAGCGCGCAACAAAGCGGATCGCGCGCAGCATGCGCAACGCATCTTCAATAAAGCGTTCGGCCGGATCTCCAACGGCGCGCAACACGCCGCCTGCCAGATCATCGATACCACCGTGTGGGTCGACGATCGCGCCATCAGCAACCGGGTCGGCCCGGCGACTCGCCTCAGGGGCGAGGCCATACGCGATCGCGTTGATCGTGAAGTCTCGACGAGCGAGGTCGCCCTCAATGCGCGGGAGAAAGGTGACCTCGTCGGGGCGACGGGCGTCGCTGCTGCCGCTATCAGCCCGGAAGGTGGTGATCTCGCGAACCACTCCTGGGTCGGTGGGAACGCCGACGGTGCCGAATCGATTCTCATAGGTGGCGTTTGGAAAGAGGGCACGCAGCTGGTCTGGTGTCGCCTCGGTGGCAAGATCCCAATCTGCTGGCACTCGCCCAGCGATCACATCTCGGACCGCACCGCCAACAACGTATGCGCCAAATCCTGCCGTTCTCAGCGCGCGCAGCAGGTCTGCAACGTCGGGAGGGATGGCGGCGCGAACCGCCGCCGCAGGGGTCACGCGCCGCTGGCCGCGGCGCTATCAGAGATAAAGAGGAAGTCACGCCACGCCGAGTAGGCGCTATGCCGCAGGTAGGGGAGGAAGACGGCGTACACGTCACAGCGTGGCTCGTACGGCTTGCGTCGGAGTTGTAAGCCTGCGGCCTCGGGGAGGCGGTCGCCCTTACGGTGGTTGCACGCCATGCACGCAGTGACCAGATTCTCCCAGGTCCACGTATCGCCACCGCGGCTCTTCGGCACAATGTGATCAATCGTCAGTGAGACGCCGGTGCGGCCGCAGTACTGGCAGGCGTGACCGTCGCGCGCGAAGATCTCCTTGCGGCTCAACTTGGCGCGCGGCCGAGGTCGGCGCACGCGGTGGCGGAGTCGCACCACAGAGGGGGCGGTCCAGCTGCGCGAGGCGCTGCGGATTGGGTCGCCTTCGGCGAGAATCTCCGCCTTACCGCCCAACACCAGTCGGAAGGCGCGCGGCAGGGAGGCGACGTTAAGCGGTTCGTAGTCCTGATTTAGAACGAGAACTTCGCTGTTCATATGAGCGCGATCGTAGCAGGGGGACTGCGGCTATTGCGCCGCCGTTTAGCCCTGGGGGGTGGGGGCGATGTGCGAGAATAGGGGCATGCCAGCACCAAAGCGCGCCAAAACGTCGACCTGGGCCACGAAGAGCGGTCTCGCCCAAATGCTGAAGGGCGGCGTGATCATGGACGTCGTTACCCCGGCGGAGGCGAAGATCGCCCAGGAGGCTGGCGCCGTTGCCGTCATGGCACTGGAGCGCGTCCCCTCTGACATTCGTCGCGACGGTGGCGTTGCCCGCATGAGCGACCCCGACATGATCAAGGGGATCCAGGCGGCCGTCTCCATCCCAGTGATGGCGAAGGCACGCATCGGTCATGAGAGCGAGGCGCGCATCCTTGAGGCACTTGATGTCGACTACATCGACGAGTCCGAGGTGCTCACCCCCGCCGACGATCGCTTCCATATCAATAAGCACGAATACAAGGTGCCGTTCGTCTGCGGCTGCAAGGATCTTGGTGAGGCGCTTCGCCGCATTAACGAAGGCGCCGCGATGATGCGCACCAAGGGCGAGGCGGGAACCGGCAACATCGTTGAGGCTGTGCGCCACATTCGTACCGTCACCGAAGAGATTGCCGCGCTCAAGGGTCAGAGCGAGAAGCGCCTGCGCGCCGCCGCCAAAGAGATGCGCGTCCCATACGAACTCGTCAAGCTCACCGTTAAGGCGGGTCGACTGCCGGTTGTGAACTTTGTTGCGGGCGGCATCGCCACACCGGCCGATGCTGCGCTCTCGATGTGGCTCGGCGCCGATGGCGTCTTCGTTGGTTCTGGAATCTTTAAGGCGAAGAACCCAGCCAAGACCGCCGTCGCCATTGTTCAGGCAACGACGCATTGGAAGAACGCCGCCATTCTCGCTGAAGTGTCAGCAGGACTCGGTGAGGCGATGAAGGGGATTGAGATGCGCACCATCCCTGAGGGCGAACGCCTCTCCAAGCGCGGCTGGTAACACCGTGGCGGAGCGCCACCCCACGCCGGTCATCGGCGTCCTCGCGGTACAGGGCGACTTTGCCGAACACATCCGCATGTTGCAATCCCTCGGCGTTGAGGGGCGCGAAGTGCGACTTCCTGCAGATCTTGATGGAGTAGGCGGTTTGATTCTTCCCGGTGGTGAGAGCACGGCGATGCGCAAGCTGCTGCACCGCTGGGAACTTGTTAAGCCGATCAAGGCGTTAGCGAAGCGCGGCGCGCCAATCCTGGGCACCTGCGCAGGAGCGATCTTGCTCGCAACGAAGATTGCCGATGGTGATGAGCCGGTCCTCTCACTGCTCGACATAGAGGTGCGGCGCAATGCCTTCGGTCGCCAGCTCGAGTCATTCGAAACCAGCCTGGTCATGGAGGGCTTCGGCAAGGAGGGGCGATCACGCACCATTCAGGCCGTCTTTATTCGTGCCCCTGAGATCGTGAAGGTTGGTCCGTCGGCGCGGGCTGTCGCAACGCTCGAGGATGGTCGGATCGTGGCCGCCCGCCAGGGGCGGATCCTTGGCATCGCCTTCCACCCCGAGATCACTGGCGAGACGGGCGTGCACCGCTGGCTTGTTACCGAGGCGACCGCCGCCCTCGGTTGAGCGGCAGGCACGCACGCCGCGCCGACCGCGCAGGCGCACGCTAGGATTCGCCCATGAGCGTTGCTCGCGACCCCAACGAAGAACCAATCCGCGCGGCGATTCAAGACGAGGCGATTGTCGACAATCTCGACCTGCTGCTCGCCTGTCTCCCGGGCGAGATCGTTGCTGCGATCCGAGACCTCGCGACCCGCGAAGAGCTCGCCGCAGGACGCGACGGCCTCCTTGAGATCGTCATGGACCGTGGTCGTCGCCCTGAGGCACGACTCACTTCGGGCGATGTGACGCTGCTCGACCGCGAGGTCACCGACGAAGACCTCAACTGGGTGATCTCGCGCATCGGCAACTTTGGCGGCGATAACCGCGCCGGCATCGAGCGCACACTCCACCGCATCTCTGCAATTCGTAATCGCTCGGACCGAGTCGTGGGTCTCACCTGCCGTGTTGGCCGTTCGGTGTTCGGCACAATCGAGATCCTGCGCGATCACATCGAGGCGGGTCGCTCGATTCTGATCATGGGCCGCCCGGGCGTTGGTAAGACCACCATGCTCCGCGAAGCGGCGCGCGTCCTTGCCTCAGAGTTCAGCAAGCGCGTGGTGGTGGTTGATACCTCCAACGAGATCGCTGGTGACGGCGATATTCCGCACCCTGCGATCGGCAAGGCACGTCGCATGCAGGTGAGCGCACCAGAGCGACAGCACCTCGTCATGATCGAGGCGGTCGAGAACCACATGCCCGAGGTGATCGTGATTGACGAAATCGGCACCGAGGCCGAGGCGATCGCCGCACGAACCATCGCCGAGCGCGGCGTGCAGCTGATCGGCACCGCCCACGGCAATAGCCTCGACAACCTGATGTTGAACCCAACGCTCACCGACCTGATCGGTGGGATTCAGAGCGTCACCCTCGGTGACGACGAAGCGCGACGACGTCGCACGCAGAAGAGCGTGTTGGAGCGCAAGGCGCCGCCAACCTTCGATGTGATCGTGGAAATCATTGATCGCGACCACATCTTGGTCCACGAAGATGTTGCGGGCACGGTGGATGCGCTCTTGCGCGGTGACGCGGTGGCCCCTGAGGAGCGCTGGCGCGATGAGGGCGGCGTTCGCCGATCACATGCACGCATTCGACCCGGACAGACGGCACAGGGTGAGTCACGCCGATTTGGCGGGCTGACGCCAGGCGACGATCGCCGCGGTCGACGAAGTGACCGGGGTGATCGTGGTGATGTGGGGCGTGGCGGCTGGCGACGCAATCGCGAACAGGCTCGACACGTTGAGACCATTCCGGGCGGCACCGCAACGCCAGTGATTCGCGCATTTGAGAGCGACCCTGTTGGTGGTGGTAGCTGGAGGCCAGAGCGTGGCTGGAGCCATGACTCAATGTCTGCGGCCGTCTCCGAGATGGATCACGAGCCGATCGGACGAACGGTGGGTGGTGCACTGGTTCCAGCAGAGTGGGATGAGGCGCCGGGCGCCGATGATGATGAGCGCGAAGTAAGTCAGCTTCCGCAACTACGAGTGCTCGCGCACGGCATCTCACGCAAGAAGCTTGAGGCGGTGATTCGTGAGCTCGGGCTCCCAGCAACTACAGCGCGAACAGCCGATGAAGCCGACGCCGTGGTGACGATTCGCAATGAGTTCAAGCAGCGCGGCACACCGATCGTGGACGCTGAGCGACGCGGCGTACCGGTGCATGTGCTGAAGAGCAACGCCTCCGAGCAGATGGAGCGCGCACTCCTCGACATCTATCAGTTGCCACACGACCCACGAGAGATCGCCATGCGTGAGGCGAAGGCGGGGATCCAAGAGGTGACGCGCAACCAGCATCCTGTTGAGCTCGCGCCACAGAACGCCTACATCCGTCGACTGCAGCATCAGCTCGCTGGCGATGCCGGCGTCACCAGCAGTTCGCGTGGCCGCGATCCACATCGACGCGTTCGACTTGAACCTCAGGGTCGCTCTTCGAGCACCCCGCGACGTCGTCGCTAGCCCGCGATGTTCATCACCTTCGAAGGACCAGACGGATCAGGGAAGTCCACCCAAATCGCTCTCCTGGCCGAGCGGCTTCGTGCTGCAGGGCGTGAAGTGCTGACCGTGCGCGAGCCAGGCGGCACTCCGGCGGGGGAGCGCATCCGCGCACTCCTCCTCGGCGAGGGTGGCAGCGTGGAGATCAACCCGCGTGCTGACGCCCTCCTCTTTAATGCCTCGCGTTCGCAGCTTGTCGCTGAAGTGATCCGCCCCGCACTGGCGCGTGGCACCACCGTCATCGCCGATCGCTTCGCCGACTCCACACTTGCGTATCAGGGGTACGGCAGCGGGCTCCCACTCGACGAACTACGTGCGGTGATCAGCTTCGCCACTGCAGGGCTAACGCCGGACCTGACCGTTCTCTTGGACCTTCCCGCAGAGGAGGGGCTCGCCCGTAAGTCGGGCGACGGCCGGACGCGCTTTGAAGAGGGGTTCGACGCCGCCTTCCATACGCGTGTCGCCGAGGGTTTCCGCGCGCTCGCCGCCGCGGAGCCTGCACGCTGGCGCACCTTTGATGCCCGTCGCCCGAAGGGTGAGCTCGCGGACGAGATCGCCTCTGCCGTCGGCCTCGCTACACTTCGTCAATGAGTGGCCCCTTCATCTCCAAGATCGACACCCTGCGACCCGCTTTCGGGTTTGACGACATCTCGCTTGCCCCTGGCACCGACACCATTGATCCCGCCGACGTCGACCTGACGCAAGAGTTCTGCGGCATCCCACTCACTGAACCGATCATCGCGTCGGCGATGGACGCGGTTGTCTCACCAACAACGGCGGGAGTGCTGCGTGGGCTCGGCTCGCTCGCCTTCATTAACCTTGAAGGACTCTGGTTTCGCTACGAAGATCCTGCCGCCCAGTACGCTGCCATCATTTCGGCAACCGCCGACAAGGTGCAGGCCACCTTTGCTGAACTCTACGCCGCGCCGATTCGACCAGAGCTGATCGCCCGCCGCATCGCCGAGATGCGCGCCGCCGGCGCACCCGTTGCGATCGCGGCAACACCGCAAGCGGTCGGCAAGTATGCCGACGCACTCATTGGTGCCGATGTCGACCTGCTACTCATTCAGAGCCAGGTCTCCTCTGCGCGACATATCGCCTCGGGCTACGCGCCGCTTCAGCTTTCGGAGTTTGTGAAGCGCGCCGGCATGCCGGTGGCGATCGGCAACACCACGAATGCCGAAGCCGCCTACGCCCTGATGGAGCAGGGGGCCGCCGCAGTCTTCGTTGGCGTGGGGCCAGGGAACGCCTGCACAACGCGTGAGGTTCTCGGAATCGGCGTGCCGCAGGTAACCGCTGTGAGTGACGTTGCCGCCGCACGTGATGCCTTCTTTGCGGCGACCGGTCGCTATGTGCCCGTGGTCGCTGATGGCGGCATTCGCAAAGGGGGCGAGATTGCCAAGGCGCTCGCCGTTGGCGCTGACGCCGTGATGATCGGCTCGCCACTCGCTCGCGGCAGCGAAGCGCCAGGCGGTGGATTCAACTGGGGGATGGCGGCACCCTCGCCAACACTGCCGCGTGGCACACGCATCAACGTTGGCACGGTAGGGAGCATGAAGCAGATCCTGCACGGGCCATCGCACGTCACCGACGGCAGCGAGAACCTCGCCGGCGCAGTGCGCCAATCGGCCGCGGCACTCGGCGTGCAAAATGTGAAGGGCTTCCGCAACGTTGAGGTGATCTACGCGCCAGCCGCGGCGACCGAAGGGAAGAGCTGGCAGCGTGGGCGCTAACGGCGCCGTGACCCCAACGCAGGGGGGCATCCTCGTCCTCGACTTCGGCAGCCAGTTCGCGCAGCTCATCGCGCGTCGCGTGCGTGAGCTGAACGTGCACTCGGAGCTGATCGCCTTCGACACCCCGTTGAGTGAGATCGTGGCGCGCAACCCCGCCGGCATCATCTTGAGCGGCAGCCCGAGCTCGGTCTACGACAACGACGGCCCGAAGCCCGACCCTGCCCTCTGGGCGAGCGGTCTCCCGATCTTGGGCATCTGCTACGGCGTGCAGCTCATGGCGCAGCAGCTCGGTGGCGAGGTTGGCCCATCGTCACGACGTGAGTACGGCCCCGCCGACATCCGCATTGACGACCAGTCGAATCCGCTCCTGGCTGGCGTCGCGAGCGACGGCGGGATCGCCCGCGTCTGGATGAGCCACGGCGACTCCATCACCAAGGCGCCACCTGGATTCGCGCCGATCGCCGACACCGACTCCACCCCGTTTGCCGCGCTTGCCGACATGTCACGCAATCTCTGGGGGATTCAGTTCCATCCCGAGGTGGTGCATACGCCTGGTGGCAAGCGGTTGCTTCGCAACTTCGTTTACGACATCGCTAAGGCCCCAGCGAACTGGACCCCTGGGCGCGTTGCTGAAGATGCGATCGCCGCGATTGCCGCACAGGTGGGCCCCACCGATCGCGTCCTCTGCGCCCTCTCGGGCGGTGTCGACTCCGCCGTCGCAGCCGCGCTCATTCACCGCGCCATCGGCGACCGGCTCGTCTGCGTCTACGTTGATCACGGCCTCATGCGCAAGCGCGAGTCGGATCTCCTCCGTGAGGTCTTCGCGAACACGCTTGGCATGACCATTCACATGGTTGATGCGGAGGAGCGCTTCCTCGGTGCACTGAGCGGCGTAGAGGATCCAGAGGAGAAGCGCAAGATCATCGGTCGCGAGTTCATTCGCGTCTTTGAAGAGGAGTCGACGAAGCTCGGCGACTTCACCTTCTTGGCGCAGGGGACCCTCTACCCAGATGTAATCGAGTCAACCTCTAAAGAGACCAAAGCCGCGCAGAAGATTAAGACGCACCACAATGTGGGCGGTCTCCCTGATGACTTGAAGTTCAAACTGGTCGAGCCGCTGCGCGCGCTCTTTAAAGACGAAGTGCGCGCGGTTGGCCTTGAGCTTGGTCTCCCTGAGTCCGTGGTGTTGCGACAGCCGTTCCCTGGGCCTGGCCTCGCGATACGCATCCTTGGTGATGTAACCAAGGAGCGACTCGACACGCTGCGCGAGGCGGACTGGATCGTGGTCGACGAGATCAAGAAGGCCGGACTCTACCGCAGCATCTGGCAGTCGTTCGCCGTGCTCACCCCGATGCGCTCCGTTGGCGTAATGGGCGACGGGCGCACCTACGGCAATGTGCTCGCGCTTCGCGCGGTCACGAGCGAAGATGGGATGACCGCCGATTGGGCCCGACTTCCGTATGACCTGATTGAGCGCATCTCGGCGCGCATCGTCAATGAGGTGCCTGGCGTGACACGTGTCGTGTACGACGTCACCTCGAAGCCGCCCGCCACGATCGAGTGGGAGTGACCCCCGGCCCTGAGCGCCTCCCTTCACCGGGGGCGAGCTACCTAAAGGTGAAGCCGATCCTCCTTGAAGGGCGACCAGAGGCTGGAGTGCATACGGGGATGAGTACGCCAACGACGATGCCCGACGGCTGGTGGGTTGGCCTGATGTGGGCAGAGGACGAGGCGGGTGTCGTGAGTTGCCGCGAGGTTGCGCCAATCGCAGGCCCGCCACCAACGCCGCCACTCCAGCGCCTCGGCGAGCTAATGACGAATGGCCTCGGCGACCTCCTCGCCGTTGAGGAGGGCCGTTCCTGCTTGAAGTTGCGCCTCCTCGGCGATCTTGCGAGCGAGAGCGAGCCGTGGCGCCGCCCTCTAGTGCTCCAAGTGGCGGCTAAGTGGGATCCGATGCGAATCGCTACGATGACTGAGACGAAGGTTGCCGAGGCGGCGCTCGATGCCTTCACCCGTGCGATCGAGGTTGCGCACCGACCCTGACGCACCGCAGCAGGAGGGGGTTCAATCATGAGTGATCCATTTAAGGATTTTCTCGAAGAGCTGGAGCGACGCCGCGGTAACGGTGCCCCTGACTCCGCTGATGCTGAACCGGCTCCAGATGCCCCGCCGTCACGCACCCGCGCACGTCGACCCGGTGGCGGCACACCGAACGGACCACGTCCAACATTCAAACTCGGATTCCGCACGCTCTTCCTGCCGCTCATCCTCGTGCTCGTCCTAGTTGGCGGGCCGATCATTGCGCTCCTCACCGACGCACGGTGGTTCGAGTCGCTCGGCGCAGGCGATCTCTACTGGCAGCGACTGCAGCTGCAGGGCGGACTCTTCGTTGGTGGAACACTTGCTGCACTAGCGCTCCTAATGGCAAGCCTTGTGGTGGCAGGCTTCATCGCCCGCCGCATCAGTGGCGAACCAACCAACTCGGGCGCGCCACGGGAACCGCGAACCCCTCTCATGGATGACCGCGGCAATCTGCAGTCCGACGGGATCGTCGATGCGCTCCGCGGACTTCTTGGCGCCGATGGTGATGGCGCAGTTCGTAGTGCTGGTGCCACGATCGGTAACGGCGTCTTGCGCATCGGTGCTGTGGTGATCGCGCTGCTCATTGGTGCACAGGTTGCAGCCAATTGGCAGCAGATTGCGCTCTGGCAGAACGCCGTACCGTACGTTGCCGACGGCTCAGCGGTTGATCCAATCTTCGGTCGCGATATCTCGTTCTACCTCTTTAGCCTCCCCGTCCTGCGCCTCGCGCAGGGTCTCGGGATTCTCCTTCTCGGCGGCGCAACGGCGCTTGCCGCGCTGCGCTACCTTCCGGCACTCGGCGCTCGGGGCCTCGGTGGCCTTGGCACCCTGCCACGACTCCACCTCGCCCTCTTAGTTGGTGGAATCTTGCTCGTCACCGCCTACGGCTATCAGCTCGACAAGCTTGACCTGGTCTACTCACAGAACGGCGTTGCAACGGGTGTCTCGTACACCGACGCCACGGCACGCATCCCTGGTCTTGATGCACTCACCGTGATTGCTGCACTCGCCGCCGCCTTCTTGGTCGGCGCCGCCGTGACGCGCTCCACGTGGCCACTCGTGCTGACGGTGACTGTCTGGTTCGGTGCCTCGGCCGTGCTCACCGGCATCTATCCAGAATTTGTCCAGCGCTTCCAGGTCACGCCGAACGAATACGCGCTCGAGGAGCCGTACATCGCCAACAACATTCGCATGACGAGGTTGGCCTTCGGCCTCGATGGCTGGATTGAGCGTCAATACGACGGCTCTGCCGAACTCACGACCGCAGCCATTGCTGATAACGCCGAGTCGTTCGCCGACGCCCGCCTCTGGGACTACCGTCCACTGCAGGCGACGCTCGATCAGCTCCAGACCGTGCGCCAGTACTACAACTTCTCGGATGTCGATGTTGACCGTTACATGATCGACGGAAAGCAGCGACTGGTGATGCTCTCGGCGCGAGAGCTCAACCCACAGCGCGCACTGCAGTCGGCCACCTGGGTGAATCGTCGCATCGCCTTTACGCACGGAATCGGCGTAGCCATGGTTCCCGTCGCTGGTGTGGCGAGTGGCGGACTTCCGCAGCTGATCATTCGCGACATCCCACCAGTCTCGAGCGGCGGCGCTCCAGTGGTGAGCGAGCCGCGCATCTACTTCGGCGAACTCGATGATGACTGGGTGATCGTCGGCGCTAAGACTGACGAGTTCGACTATCCAGTTGGTGACGACGCTAGCGGTTCGGGGAACTCAGGTGATGCGACCACGAAGTGGAGCGGCACCTCAGGGATCTCGCTGAACACCTTCTTCGACCGACTCCTCTTCGCCGCGCGACTCGGCGACCTGAACCTGCTGATCAGCGACCAGATCACCGCCGATAGCCAGCTGCTCTGGCGCCGCACTATCAGCGAGCGCGTCTCGGCCCTCGCACCATTCGTCACCTGGGACTCCGATCCGTACCTCGTGATTCGTGAGGATGGCGGGCTGAGCTACGTCGTTGACGGCTACACCACCAGCGATCACTTCCCGAACGCCAATGCGGCGGAGGGGAGCAGCGTCAACTACCTCCGCAACAGCGTGAAGGCGACGGTTGACCTCTATACGGGTGAAACTGCGCTCTACCTGGCTGATGCCAAGGATCCGATCGCCCTCGCCTGGTCGAAGGTCTTCCCAGGTCTCCTTCGCCCACTCGACACGATGCCAGCCGATCTGCGCGCGCACCTTCGGGTCGGCGCGGGCGGGTTCGACATCACTACGCGTGTCTACGCCACGTACCACGTGACCGACCCCCAGACCTTCTACCGTCAGGACGACGTCTGGACCGTCCCAGAGTCGGCGGCCGGCTCGCAGTCACTCCCAGGAGAGTCGTACTACGTACGCGTTCGCCTGCCAGGGGAGACCGGCACAGAGTTCACCCTGATTCAGCCGCTCGTGCCGACGAGCCGACCGAACATGATCGCCTGGATTGCAGCGCGAAATGATGGCGATTCGTATGGTCAGATCGTGAGCTATCGATTCCCGAAGGACACCTCGGTCTTTGGCCCAAGTCAGGTTGGCGCTCGTATCGATGCAGACCCAATCATCTCGGCGCAGACAACGCTCTGGGATCAATCGGGCTCAACCGTCACGCGCGGCAATCTCATCGTGACCCCGATTGGCGGAACTGTCGTCTACTTGCAGCCGGTGTATCTGCAGTCAACGTCAAGCTCGTTCCCAGAGTTCCAGAAGATCGTCGCCGCAACCTCGACCAAGGTGGTGTGGGGGAACACGCTCTCTGAAGCGCTAAACCTGCTTGTTGGCGGCGGCGTGATCGATCCGGGTGGCGGAACGAACCCAACCGACATTGCGGGACTCGTCTCAAAGGCCTCAACGCTCTTTGCTCAGGCACAGACCGCACTGAAGGCTGGCGACTTCGCAACGTACGGCGTGCGCATCAGTGAGCTGCAGGCAGTTCTCAAAGAGCTGTCAGCGCTGACGGAGAGCACTCAGCCGTAGGGGCGGACGAATGAGCATGGTGCCGCGCCCAGGGCTACTACAACTTGCGGGGCGTGAAGCGCCAGCGCTCTACGTCATCGGCCTCCTCGCAACTGTCGTCGGGGTCAGCGCCCTCGTTGCGGGTTTTGCTGGTGCAGGAGTTGGACTTGTCATCCTCGCCCTCATCTTGGTTGGCGTTGGTGGCATCGCTCTCTCAGGGGCTTCCGCACTGCAACGACGTGTCGATACTCCTGCTGCAGGGTGGCGCGGCCCTGGCCCACTGGCGATCTTCTGGACAACCATCCCGTGGGCCCTACTCGCGCAACTTCTTATCGCCGCACTACTCACCGCAGTCTTTTCTGCGGAGGCACTTAGTACGCCGCAGGCAACTCTCCTCTTGGCGGCCGCATCAAACTTCGCGACAGTTCTGATCGTTGGGCTCGTGGTGGTAGGTAGCGGCGCCGTGCGCTGGCGTGATCTCATCCTCGCCACACCCGCTGCCTCACCGAAGACGTTGCCGCCGCCTGATCGTCGCGGCGGTCTCGCCGGCGATCTCTTCTGGGGCGTTGCCCTTGCCCTGCCGATCATGGCTGCTAGTGGCCTCTTTGCAACACTCGTTATGAACGGCACCGGCGTCAGCGCTCCGGCGGTGTTGCCACTAGCGGTAAGTCGCATCGGCCTGATTGCAAACATCATCACCGCCGGCCTGATTGCACCGATCGGTGAAGAGCTCCTCTACCGCGGTGTGATCGCACAGGCCTGGGCGCGGCAATCATCTGCACGCCGAGCGATCCTCTTCTCTGCGATCGTCTTCGCCTTTGCACACACCCTCACCGTTGGGGGCACCTCGGTTGCCGACGCCGCGAGCGTTGCAGCCGTCGCATTCTTGGTGCGGCTCCCACTCGGGATTGCGCTTGGGTGGCTCTGGATTCGCCGACGATCGCTTATCGCGACAATCGCGCTGCATGCCTTCTACAACCTCGCCATCGTTGCCGTCGTCGCCCTCTCGTAGCGTCACCAAACCCATACGCGCCTGATACGCGGCGCGCGAGAGGATGCGCTTGCCTTCGGTAGGGCGGCGGGAAAACGGCGGGCTCGCCGCTCTGCCGAGGGTGCCAATCTTGGCCGCGAGGTCTACGCCGTGGAGGTTCAATGAGTCTCGCCATCGCAGCGGCCGTGCCCAGCAATTTGAGCCAAGAGCAGCGTGCTCGTGACGCGCGCTTTATCAGTGCGCTCGACTCGTTACTTGCGCATAGCGGCGTAACGCATAGCGCGCATGACCTGGTCGAACTCGCTGAGGGGCCAGAGGGGCTCTTCCAAGGGAACGTTACCGACAGGTTGTTGCGCGCCGGTGTGCCGAGCCACACCGCTGAACTTGTCGTCCGCACCATGAGCGCCGCGAACGATCTCACCGCCTGGTGGCCTGAAGAGCGAACCCGTGTTCAGGCGCCGGCGGATCTCGCCGCGATCACTCAGCCGATCTTTGGCAGGTCGGCACAGGAGCAGCTGCACATCGCCATCGTTGATGGTCGCAACGGTCTGCTCGACCTGCGCCACGTCTATACGGGAACAGCGACAGGTACGAGTGTGCGCATCGGTGAGCTCCTGCGGCCGGTCCTTGAGGCGCACGGTGTCGGCTTCGCCGCCGTCCACAACCATCCGAGCGGTGACCCCGAGCCTTCGGATGAGGACCTCCGACTAACGAGCGAACTCCTCGCCGCCGCACGGCTGCTCGACATCGAGTTCCTGGACCACCTCGTCATTGGGCATGGGCGCTGGGTGAGCATTCGCTCGAAGCAGCCCGCGATCTGGGGTGCCGAGGCGCCATAGGGGGGAGGGTGGGGGTCCGCGGGGTGGGTGCTACCATCGCGCCATGCTTGACCGAATCTATAACCTCTTCTCTCGCGACATCGGCATTGACCTCGGCACGGCGAATACGCTTGTCCACGTCGCCGGTAAGGGTGTCGTCATTAGTGAGCCCTCGGTCGTTGCGGTTGAGGCCAAATCACGCAAGGTCCTCGCCATCGGTGCCGAGGCGAAACGCATGCTCGGGCGTACCCCCGCGAACATTGTGGCGATTCGACCGCTCCGTGATGGCGTGATCTCCGACGCCGCGGTAACAGAGCAGATGATTAGCTACTACGTGCGCAAGGTGCACCAAGGTGGATGGCTCTCCGCCCGTCCGCGCATGATCATCGGTATTCCCTCGGGGGTGACCGAAGTTGAGAAGCGTGCGGTGCGCGACGCTGCTATTCGAGCTGGTGCGCGGTGGGTCCGCCTCGTTGAGGAGCCGATGGCCGCAGCGATCGGTGCAGGCCTTGGAGTCGGTGAGCCAAACGGCAGCATGATCGTTGACATCGGTGGCGGTACCACCGAAGTTGCCGTCACCAGCCTCGGCGGCATCGTGACCGCTCGTAGCATTCGTATTGCAGGCGATGAGATGGATGAGAACATCGTCGCCTACGCCCGACGCCAGTACAACCTCCTTCTCGGCGAGCGCACCGCAGAAGATATCAAGATGGCCGTCGGATCAGCCCACTCTGGCGAGTGGGATTCACAGCGGATTACCTTCCGCGGGCGTGATCTGCTCACCGGCCTGCCGCGTGCGGTAGAGGTAGCAGCGCCGCAGGTGCGCGAAGCCCTAGAGCCGTCAATTATTGAAATCGTGAACGCCGTACGTGACACCATTGAAGAGACGCCACCAGAGCTTGTCGCCGACATCATGGATCAGGGCATTGTGCTTGCTGGCGGTGGCGCGCTCCTGCTCGGTATGGACGTGCGCCTTGCGGCCGAAACGAAGATGCCAGTCCACATCGCCGATGACCCGTTGACCTGCGTCGTGCGTGGCACAGGCATCATCCTGGAAGAGGTTGAGGCGCTCGAGAAGATGCTCGTCCCTGAGACCTACCAGCGCCCACTCCGCTAACGCGATCATGCTCCCCCGAGACCGCGGAGAGCGCACTCCACAGGCTGGCCTCGTTGCCATCGGCGTTGTGCTCGTTCTCAACGGGCTCCTCTTCTTGCTCTCTGGCAGCGCGCCAGTCCTCGCTGTCCAAGGTGTTGCGGGGCAGGTACTGCGTACGATGAGTGAGCCGGTTGCCGAAGTTGGACGGGGCGTTGCGTCGGTCCGCGACCTCTTTGTTGACATTCACAGCCTGCAGGCTCGACTCACCGCGCTGCTCGAGGAGCGAGATCAACTCGCTTCGGAGGCTGCCCGCATTGCCAGCCTTGAGCGCGAGGTGGCGGAACTCCAGGCGACTCTCGACCTGCGGGCGACCACCTCGTTTACTACCGTGGCGGCCCAAGTGGTCGCGCGTGATTTCGCGATTGATCGTCGCTACGTGATCCTTGATGTTGGGAGCGTTGATGGTGTCAAAGTTGGTGACGTCGTGATCGGGTCCGGTGCCTCTCTCGCAGGGCGCGTGGTGCAGGTCTCCGATCAGAGCTGCCAGGTTCGCCTCCTTACCGATCCAGAGTTCTCTGTCACCTCTGAGATCGCCTCAACTGGCGCGATCGGTCAGGTTCGTGGGCGTGCCGCTAACCCGCTTGCCTTTGATGATGTCGACGCGCAACGCCAGGTGCTGGTTGGGGCGGAAATTACCACCTCTGGGATTGAGCTGAGCCCAACGCTGCGATCAGCGTTCCCGAGAGGTCTTGCGGTAGGCCGAGTGGTTGCCGTCAATAGCGTTGCCTCTGCAGTGCTTCAGAGCGCGGATGTTCAGCCGACCCTCGACTTGGACTCCGTGAGGACGCTGCTCGTGATCCTTAATTACCGCGGCGGGCTACCTGAGCCGAGCGTGACGCCGTAGCCGAACGCTTCGCCGTCTTCTTTTTATAGGCAGCAATTACTCGTTTCGCTGGTCCATCCGCCACAATCCGACCCCCTTCAAGTTCAATCGCACGCGTGCAGAAGGTTGCTGCAGAGTCAAGGTCGTGCGTCACGAATACGATCGCTCGTGCCCGCTTCATCAACTCCATGATTCGGCCACGTGATTTGTCAATGAAGGCGGCATCGCCCGTTGAGAGCACCTCATCGAGGAGCAGCACATCGGGCTCAACGGATGTCGCGACGCTGAATCCAAGTCGTGCACGCATTCCTGAGCTGTAGGTGCGCACCTCTGCATCGGCAAATTCACCAAGCCCAGCAAATTCAAGGATTGCCGGCACGCGGCGCACCATCTCCTTGTGGGGAATCCCAAGGAACTCACCGATTAGGAGCGTGTTTTCTCGAGCATTCAGTTCTGGGTCAAAACCGGCGCCGAGCTGCAAAAGGGTGGCAATCTGGCCGCGAACCTCAACCTTGCCGACTGAGGGCTCAAGAATGCCGGCCAGCACCTGCAGCATGGTGCTCTTCCCGGCTCCGTTTGGGCCAATCACCGCGACCGATTCCCCCGCCTCAACACGGAAATCTACGTCACGCAGCGCCCAGAATTTGCCGCTCTGAGAGTGGCGGCCATCGCGCAGCACCGTATCCCGCAGCTTGCGCTTCTTGCTCAGTCGAAGATCGTACTGGACGCCAAGCCCTGTGAGCAGAATTGGCGGCGGCGCAGCCTTTTCACGGGAGCTCATCCGCTGCGCCACCTAGAGCACCTTCACAAAGAGTGGCGAGACGCGACGGAAGAAGTAGATTGATAACAGGATCGCGGGAATTGAGGTGAGCGCAAGGATTCCGAGCGGCAGCCATTCAGGCGCACGGCCGTAGTAGAGCGCATCGCGGTAGCCCGAGAAAATCCAGGTGAATGGGTTGATGTTGATGAAGAAGCCGAACCATGGGTATTTATCGCCGAGCGTTTGGAGTTTTTCGAGGGGGAAGAGCGCAGGCGAGAGATAGAACCAGATACGAAGACCGTGAGGAATAAAGTTTGAAATATCGCGGAAGAAGACCGCGACTGCACTCAGCACGATAACGGCGGGGATCGTCCAGAGGAATTGCACAGCCGCTACCGGTATTATTGCGAAGGCCCAGGGGGTGAGGCGATCGGGGTAGAGCAGGTAGAGTGCTCCGAAAGGAACGAGTGCAAAGAGAAAGTTTGCGACACTCGCAAACACCGAAGATGCTGGAAGCACGATGTGGGGGAAGGCGATTTGACGCATCACCTGTTCTCGGCTTCGGACCGAGGTGGTGGCCGAGGCGAGCGCAGCAGAAAACCACTTCCAGGGAATAATGGCGGAGCCGAGGAAGAGGAGGGCCGCTGGCCGATTCTGCTGGAAGATGACGCTTATCAGAAGGAAATAGATAAAAAGCTGGAGGGCGGGGTCGAGGAACCACCAGATGTTGCCGAGCAGGGAGTTGGCCCCCTTGTTCCGGATCTCGGACATTGTCAGATACCAGACGAGCCGGCGGCGCTCTACAAGTGCGGCAAGGCTCTCAAGGATGGTGCCAATAGTGCCGCGGCGCGGCCTGCCGACGGTCAGTTCCGTGCTGTGGGTCCTCATGAGAGGGCGAGAATAGCACCCGCTCCCCCTATACTGCCCCTAACCAGGACCCGACTAGAGGAGGACCACTGAGCATGAACCCGATCGCACGCCTTCGCGCCCGAGCCGCAGCCCGATATCAGGCCGCCGACAAAACGGCGCTGACCAACCTCTCATTTGTCGTTGCGATCGCGCTCGCTGGGGCCCTACTCGTGGGAGTTGCCGGCTACTCCGTATACGACAACACCTGGGCCCCCGCCGTTGAGGTCAACAGTGCCGCAATCAACAAGGCGGAGGCGAAGGCCCGCGCCGAAGTCACCGCCTTCCGGATCGCCCTCGAAGGATCACGCATTCGCGCCCGTGTTGCCGCTGGCACCATGACGAACAGCGCTGGCGATACCGCTCTCAAGGCGCTGAACGACCAGGCACAGGCGATTAGCAACCAGGTCACAACCGACATGGTCGACACACTCCTGGTTCGTGATCTCGCCGCCGTGAACAGCGTCATCGTCGATCCAGCTGTGATCGCGAGCGAATGGACCAAGGAGACCACTCTCCCAGAGTTACGACTCCTCCGCCGCATCAGCATAGACGCTGCGAATGACAAGAAGACGAAGAAGCCAACCGCCGCCACACGGGCCGCGGCGAAGGCGAAGGCCGAAGCGATCCTTGCCGAGATCAAGGCGGGCGGCGACTTCTCTACGATTGCGAAACGAGATTCAGACGACTCTTTTGCCGAGCTAGGCGGACTCGTTGGTTGGACTTCGCGGGCCGAAGATCCGACCGATGATCTCGGGTACGACGCCGCTTGGGCGCTAACCCCCGCAGCCGCAGGCTCCGATCAACCAATCACCGCTGTCGTCGCCCGCACAGAAGACCAGTTCGTCATTTTCCGTCTGGAGAAGTCTCAGGCATCAAAGCTGGATCCAGACTTTGAGAAGCAGATCAGCGACGCTGGGATTGACCGTGCGCTTTACGAGCGCATGATCGAAGAGCGCGCCTTGAAGACCGCCTTGAGTGAGAAGATCACCACGCAGCTTCTCGCCGGCCCTGTTGAGCAGCGCGAGGTCAGCTACGTGGCAGCCACCGTTCCAGAGAAAGATGTTGAGCAGGTCCAGGTGAGCCACATCCTCTTCAGTCCAAAAGATGATCCAAACACTGCTGGCAACCTTGAACCTACGGACCCGGCCTGGGCCGCAGCCGAGAAAGAGGCAAACGACCTCATTGCCCGACTGAAGGGCGGTTCGAGCTTTGAGACCGAAGCGAAGAAGAGTGATGACAAGACCTCTGGCGCAGATGGTGGACTCTTGGCATGGGCACCAAAGGGGACCTATGTTCCAGAATTTGAAGCGGCGATTTGGGCCGACGGCGTGAAGCGCAACGACATCCTTGGTCCGATCAAGACCGAATTCGGGTATCACGTGATCAAGTTCGACGCGCGCCGTCCCTCACTGAAGGATCGACTCGACGAACTCGCCAAGACGCTTGCCGCCGACGGGGTGGACTTTGAGAAGGCCGCAACCACCGCGACGAATACGATTGAAGAGCTCACCTTTGCAAGCCCAGGCTATGTGCCGAAGTACACGGTGAATCCAGAACTCGGAGCCGTGGTGTGGGGCCTGAAGGCGGGCGGCACGAGCGCGGTGGTCGAGAGCTCCAACACCTATCTGATTGTGCATGTTGACGGTGTTGAGACCCGAGCGCTGACCGCAGACCAGATCACTGGCATCAAGGCGAGTGGCTTCTCGATCTGGCTCGACCTCTATCGCTCCGCAGCGCGCGTCGCGATTGATGGATCCGTTGTGCAGGAGGCTGGGGCTTCGCCAACTCCGTGACCGCGAAGGAGCTTAGCGCTTCCGTAGATGCGCTCATTGCGGCTGCGCAACGCGCCGATGCGACGCTTAATCCTGCAAACGGGATCACGATCGTTGCCGTACGCCGATGCGGCACTGTCGCCATTGATACTGGTCGACCGCTCATCGTGCTGCTCGGCGATGCTGATAGTGACGAGGAGCTTCCCGGTCGAAGCGGGACTGGCTGGGATCTCCTCACACGCCTCTACAGCGCTGAACGAGCGGTAGTGCTCCTTCCAAGCGGGAGCGTCAGCACGATTGCCGCCTGCGGATCTGGTGGCACCAAGGGAGAACAAGCCCTCTATCTGGCGGCGGTTCAACCCCTCGATGCGTTCGCCTCGCCATGGACGATGCCGTGGCTTAGTGCCCGCCTCCGTGCACCCGATGGCTGCCCGTGGGATCGCGAGCAGACCCACGCCAGTTTGGCAAAGCACCTGATTGAGGAGGCCTGGGAGCTGCATGATGCCATTGCCGCGCTCGAGTCGGCGAGTGAGGCCGAGCGACCTCGAGCGGCTGCCGACCTTGCCGAGGAGCTCGGTGACGTGCTGCTGCAAGTGGTGCTGCACTCCCAGATCGCGCAGGAGCGCGGCGACTTTGACCTTGCCGATGTGCAAGACGGACTCGTGCGCAAAATCGTTCGCCGGCACCCACACGTCTTCGGCGAAGCCAGTGCAGCGACGACGCGCGACGTGCAGCGCAACTGGGAGGCGATCAAGGCGGGAGAGCGTGCCGCAGCCGGCGAAGGCGAGAAGACCAAGGGTGCCCTCGACGGGGTGAGCCGCGGGCTCCCAGCCCTCTCAGCGAGTCGTGAGCTACAGGACCGCGCCAGTGCCGTTGGGTACGACTGGCCAACGCTTGACGGCGTGCGGGCGAAGATCAGCGAAGAGTTGGCCGAGCTCGATGAGGCGCTCGCCGAGGCTGGGCACCCCGACCAGATCACCAGCACGCAGGCTGTGAGCGCCGCCACGCTGGCGCATGCGCAAGAGGAGCTGGGCGACGTGCTCGCCGTGATCGTGAACCTCGGTCGCCGCAGCGGCATTGATGCCGAAGCGGCACTCCGTGGAGCCAACGATAAGTTCCGCCGCCGCTTCGGCGAGGTCGAGCACCGTGCCGCCTCACGCGGGATCGTGCTAAAAGATGCAGACTTCACCACATTAGATGCGCTCTGGGATGAGGCGAAAGCCGCCGAGCGCGAAGCGAAAGGGTAGGGGGCACGATGAGCAAGGTACGAGCTGACGGGCGCGCCGTAGATCAACTCCGCGATCTGAAGATTGAACTCGGTGTCCAGAAGTGGGCCGAAGGTTCCGCCATCATCTCGATCGGCAACACCGTGGTGATCTGCTCCGCCTCAATTGAGGAGCGCGTGCCGCCACACCTGCGCGGCAAGGGGACCGGCTGGGTCACCGCCGAATACAGCATGCTCCCCCGCGCCACCAACACCCGCTCCGACCGCGAGGCGGTCCGTGGCAAGCTGGGCGGCCGCACTCACGAGATTCAGCGCCTGATCGGCCGCGCCCTGCGCCAGTCGGTTGACCTGACGAAGCTTGGCGAGCGCTCAATTCTCATTGACTGCGATGTGCTCGTTGCCGACGGCGGCACGCGCTGCGCCAGCATCACCGGCGGCTGGATCGCTCTTGCCCTCGCGATGCGTGCCAAGAAGCTTGAGGCGCACCTGGTGCGCAACGTCGCCGCCGTCTCAGTCGGCATTGTTGATGGTCAGGCCGTTCTCGACCTGCCGTACGAAGAGGACAGCCGTGCCGATGTCGACCTGAATGTGGTCGCCACCGACGCCGGCCACTATGTCGAACTGCAGGGAACAGCGGAACAGGATCCGTTCCATCGTACTGCGCTCGACGAGATGTTGAAGCTTGCCGATGCCGGGATCGCCGACCTGATCACGTTCCAGCGCGACACTCTCGCTCGCGCGTGACCGCGCCGCGACGGCGGCTCCTTGTCGCTACAGGCTCGGCGCACAAGCTGATCGAGTTGCAGCGCCTCTTCGGTGATCTGCCGATTGACCTGGTGACGCTGCGCGACGTTGGCATCACTGACGAGGCGCCAGAAGATAGCGCAACGTTCGAAGAGAACGCACTGCAGAAAGCCCGCTGGTATGCAGAGGCTTCGGGCGAATGGACGCTCGCCGACGACTCTGGCCTTGAGGTCGCTGCGCTCAACGGCGCCCCCGGCGTCTATACGCGTCGCTACGCCGGACCAAACGCCACCGACGTTGAGAACTACGAGAAGCTTCTTGCCGCGATGGTTGGTGTTACTGCTCGCACGGCGCGCTTCGTTTGCACCATGGCGCTGATCGATCCCGTCAACGGGTCAGAGCGCACCTTCCGTGGCGAGTGCCCTGGCGCTCTCACGACAGCGCCGCGAGGCGAGTTCGGGTTCGGCTACGACCCGATCTTTGAGGTTGATGGCCGAACAATGGCGGAGCGAGCTCCTGCAGAGAAGGATGCCCTTAGCCACCGCGGTCGTGCCGCCGCCCTGGTTGTTGCAGCGTTGAGGGGTGAGCCCCAGCCCTAAGGGGTTGCGGTCGCTGACGGGGTGGGCGTTGGCTCGGTGCTCTCTGGTGCAGAGGTTGGATCTGGCGTCGCGGTATGTCGCGGCAGCGGTAGCCCCGCATCACATGTGGCGAGCGTTGGGAATGGGTGCGTGAGCGAAGGTGTCGGTGCCACGGTCGGCGTGGGGGAGGCGCCACTCGCCAGCGGCGCGGGGCTAAAGGTCGCCTCAGTGCCAAGCTTCGGCTCACTCTTTGTCGCAGGGAAGCCCCACGGTCGTGCTCCAGGTGTTGGGAAGAGACGGGCACCCAGCATCAGCATGCGATTCGCGTCAAAGAAGACCACCGAGCCGAAGGGGCTGTACTCGCCCTTGTGGCGATAGCGCAGAATCGTGTCTCCCGGTTGAATCACTGCACGCACGATCTTGCTTGAATCGAAGGAGCCGGCCGCCTCCGCGAGCTGCGGGATCAGTGCCGGGTTGAGATCAGTGCGAACTCCATCGCCGATCACGTCTAAGAGGGCGAGGGCGTTGCTGACAAAGTTTCCGCTACGAGCGAGCTCGTCTCGAGCCGCGAGAAGGATCTCAATCTGTCGTGGGCCACGAGTCATGTCGTCGGTGCCTGGCGCCTTGCGAATGCGTGCGTAGGCGAGTGCGCACTCGCCACTCATATGCCAATTTCCGGCGGGAAGCCGTGCACCATCCATGTTGGTCCGATAGGTTACGTCGAGAATGGTGCGGCGGATGGTGAGGTCAACCCCACCAAGCTGGTCGATGATCTTGACGAAGGTTGGAATCACGACGACAGCGGTCGCGTCAATCTTCACGTTGAACATCGTGCCGAGTGCAGTGCTGAGCGCAGCGGCTGGGCCCTCGGGGAACTTCTTCGGATAGCGCACCGCATGTGACCACAGCGAGTTGATCTTTGGCCCATACACATCACCATTGCCGAGTGGCACGTTCACGAGGTCGCGGGGGATTGAGACGGTGCTGACGTAGCCGCCGATGCGGTCCCAGCTGACGATGATCATTGAGTCGGTGTTGAACGAGCTGCGGTTCCCCACGGTGTCGGCGCCGATGAGCAGCATGGTGAAGCGATCGGCGATCGGTGGTGGCGTTGGCGTCGCACTCTCAGGGGCTGAGCCATCAGGGGTTGGTGTGCCGAAGCCGGAGAAAACATCAGTGGCCGCGACCTTTGCGCGGTAGACGATCGCGGCGGCGCCTGCCTGCGGGGCAATCGAGATGAGGAGTGCGAGTGCGAGCAGGATCGCTGAGCGACGAGTGCGCTTCGTACCGCGGGCGGCATCAACCGTGACGAGGATGCGCCACGCGATAGAGAGGAGCAGCAGGGCGAAGAGCAGCGTGAGGCGGCCTGGCGTGGCAATCGCCGCTGCGGTGCGCACTACGCCGAAGAGGAGGAGGGCACCGAGCGCCACGACAAGGAAGACGATCAGGGGGAGGGCGGAGAGGAGTGCTGCGCGGCGACGTCCGTCGAGCCACTGGCCGAGCCCGGGCACGATCGCTGACGCGGCGGCGGCTCGGAGGGAGCCCGTTTTGGGCGTGGATTCAGCAGGCATAGGGTGATGATGCCACCCGATTGGGGGGAGCGTTTAGGATGAGCATGTCGGGGTGTGGCGCAGCTTGGTAGCGCGCCTGCTTTGGGAGCAGGAGGTCGGAGGTTCGAATCCTCTCGCCCCGACCACAACTTCCGCTCTCTTAGTCCTAGCCCTGGTCGCCTTGATGGCCTCGTTTAGACTGATGCCATGACGAGCCAGCCCCTCTCGGAGCGCCTCAGCGCCGGATACCGTCGCTTCCGCGCCGGTCGTTACAACGACGAGCGTGTGCGATATGACGAGCTTGCGCGCGAGGGGCAGAAGCCGCGCACGATGATCGTTGCCTGCTCTGACTCCCGCTCCGCCCCAGAGACGATCTTCGATGCTGGCCCTGGTGAACTCTTTGTGGTGCGCAACGTCGCCGCCCTCGTCCCTGTATACGCTCCCGACGCCAAGAGCCATGGTGCGAGTGCCGCCCTCGAGTTCGCCGTTCTCGGCCTTGAGGTGGACTCCATTGTCGTCATGGGGCATGGACGGTGTGGTGGCGTCGGTGCAGCGCTCGATCCGGCATCACGGCTGACCGACTCCGACTTCATCGGCGCATGGGTCGCTGATCTGAAAACGCTCGACGAGCGAACCCCAACCTCGACCACAGGCGGCCCGCAAGAGCGCCAGCGGCTCATCGAGCATCTCAGCGTGCAGCAGTCACTTGAACACCTTCGCACCTTCCCATGGATTGCTGAGCGCGAGCGCGCCGGCAGCCTCACGCTCCACGGCGCCTGGTTCGATATCTCGCTCGGGGAGCTCCACGCTCTTGCAGGGGGCGAGTGGCTCCCACAGCCGTACGACCAGGAGGGCTGACCCCTCTCGGGAACCACCAGCCCCTCGCGTTCGTTACGATACTGATGGGGACACTCCCCATACAGAGATGAAGTAGAGGTGAATCGTGCGAACACTCCTGAAGATCTTCCTCCCGCTCGCCCTCCTGCTGGCGGCTGTTGCCCCAGTGGCCGCGGCTGACGAGGTTCCAGCCCCAGACGCCACCCCAGAGGCGGTGATGTACTCGGTCGGCAGCTACAGCGGCACACTGCCGATCGCCTCTCCCGCAGATGCACACGCCGCGGTGCTCGCCGCCGGTGGGCCATTCGACGAATTCACCTACAACGACGGCGCGCTGATTGGCGCCACGAAGTATTACGACGTGAAGGGCGAGCCAGGGAGCGACGCCATCTGGCTCGTTGTGTACACCTATGGATGGAACGACTGCGAGTCGGGCTGCATCAACGGACATAGCTTCGTCTATCAGGTTGATCCACTCACGGGTGCAGCAACCTTTGACAGCCATCAGGGCGACGTCCTTCCCGCCGACGCACCTGCAGCACTTGTTGCGCTGACCGGTCGCAGTGGCGGTGTCGTCCCTGAGCCGTACTGGCGCACGCTCACCGGCGATCCGAGCGCCTGTCCAGAGGGGATCACCGATCCGAATGCACCAATTTCAAGCGACACGGTTCTGCCGTGCCTGCTTCCTGATGGCTCACTCTTCCCAATGGTTATGGCTGATGGCACTGACGGGGATACCGATTGGGCCACGATGTACAACACCTGGATGGAAGAGTTCCGCGCCTCACTCGAGCCGTGCGCCGCGGACGTTGACGTAAACGATCCGTTGATCGTCACGTGCGTACTCCCTGACGGCACCATCGTTGGGCCAGTGCCACTCTTTGCCATGAACACCGCAGGGATTGGTGAGGAAGAGAACGGCTGGACGACGGCACTGCCAACAATCATCTTGGCGGCACTGCTCGCCTGGATCGGTGCAGCGGCACTGGTTGGTCGATCGAAGCGTCGCGCCGCGTAACCCGCGCGCTCTAGGAAGAACCGGGACGGCCCCGGCCGAGCCGCTCAGGCGGTCAGGTCGGGGTCGTTCCCCATTCGTAGTTCTGCTTCAAGATTCGCAAGTACACGAACGTCTCCGTTTCAAGCACACCGGCAATGGAGCGCAGTCGATCCGTGAGGAAGGTCAGCAGCGCATCATTGTCTTCGCAGACCACTTCAATCAGTAGGTCGTACGCGCCAGCCACCACCACGCAGTAGCTCACCTCAGGGAGCGCTTCCAGTTCTTTGGCGGTGGTGAGGAGTGCGGCTGGGGTACAGCGCACGCCGATCATCGCCATCAGTGGATAGCCAACCTTGAGCGGATCTGCCACGGCGATGACCTTGAGTGCTCCGCGGTCAACGAGCCCCTTATAGCGGGCGCGGATGGTTGACTCGGGGACACCGAATGCGGCGGCGATTTCTGTGAAGGGCTTGCGGCCGTCGGCCTGCAGCACCTCCATCAGGCGACGATCGAGGTCGTCGAGCGCTCCGTGGTTGTTCCCTCGTGCCATCTCACCCCCTGTTGTGCGTTGACGCCGCCACGGCGCCTGCGGGGCAGATGGCCCAGCGGGGCGAAGGCTACCATCAGCGGGTGATAAGCGGCCCACTCCTCCTCACGCGCGCCCTCCTAGCAAACGTCCGATTTGCCGTGCTCCAGATCGGCGTGATCGCGCTCGCCGCAACGGTTGGCATCGCCCTCCGTCAACTCCCCGACTACGCGCTCCAGAACGCCGGCGACTACGCCAACGAGATGGCGAAGCTGCGCGCTGAGTACGAGCCCACGCTTGGTCCGCTGGTGGGGATCTTTGAGCGCCTCGGCCTTTTCCGCGTCTTCACCTCGCCGTGGTTCACGGCGCTGCTGGTGCTCCTCACCATCTCGATCATCGTCTGCACCTGGGACCGCCTCCCGAAGATCGCGGCGGCCACGGCGCCTTCGCGCCCCGAGCAGCCCGACACGTTCTTCAGCGAATCCCTACCAGGGCGCGGCGTGATCGATCTCCCCGCCGCGCTGCCATTGGATGCGGACCTTGGGATTCGTGCCAACGCCGCCGCCGCAGAGGCGAAGCGCGACGGCTGGGAGGTGAGCGTCGCCGCCGATCCAGAGCGCAACGGTGGGCTCCTCCTGCATGCAGACCGCTTCCGTCGCTCGGGGCGCTTCACCCTGGTGATGCACACAGGGCTCGTGGTGATGCTGCTCGGCGCGGCCGCGTCGGGCATCTTTGGCTATACGCAAGGCATTCTGCTCACCGATGGTGAGGCACTCCCCGTGGGGAAGATCGGCACCGCTGATGGGCTTGTGATCGTGAATCATGCCTTTAGTGCGCCGCGCAACTCCACCGGCGCATTTGCTGATTTCGCGACCGATCTTGGTGTCTATGTTGGCGGGGAAGAGGTGGCGCGCCAGACAGTGCGCGTCAATGAGCCGCTCGCCTATAACGGCTGGAGTTTTCACCAGAACTTCTTCGGCCCAGCCGCACGACTAGAGATCCGCGACGACGCAGGCGCACTCCTCTGGTCTGGTGACGCGCCATTCGCAGCGCAAGTTGATGGCGCGCCGTATGCAACGCTGCCGATCCCAGGGAGCAGCGCAGGGATTGAGATGCAGCTACGTCGCGATGCGAGCGGAGTTGCCGCGATCTTCATGGTGGCGAGTGCTCCTGATCTGAACGGAACACCAGCCGAAGACGGCACACTCCCACTGAAGACGATCTTTGCGTCGGTACTCGCAGAGGGCGATATCGCCACAGCGCCTGGTGCCGGATTTAGCGTCTATCTCCGTGAGGTGACTTCGTATACAGGGATCATCGCGCGACGTGATCCGGCATCACTGCTGATCTGGATTGCGGCGGCGCTGATCATGGGTGGCCTCATGCTGACGCTGCGTCGACCGCGCGCACGACTCTGGCTCCAGATTCGTCCTGGCCTTGCCGCAGTACCGATCGTGCTCCTTACGGAACGGGGGGCCGACCCAGCCCACTATGGCGCCATCATTCAACGCATCACACGTCGGCTATCGGGAGAGGGGGCGTAATGGCATCACTGCGAGAGCTCGTGCAGACGCTGCTCCCCAACGCCGTGCCGCTGGCGAAGGTGCGCGACGAGTCAATGGCACGCTCCGTCACCTGGGTACGCGTCATGCGCATGCGACTGCCAGCGTTCGACGGCATGGAGTCGGGCGATCTGGCACTGATTCCACTCATGCTGCTCACCGCAGCCGCCCCCGATGCGCAGGCGCGCGCCGACCTTGCTGAGTACCTCGCTGAGAACGGTAGTACCGGCATCTTGCTCCTCGGTGATGAGCATCCGGGTGGAGCCGAAGCGAAGGCGCGGGCTGAGCTCGCCCAGGCTGCAGAGCAGAACGGACTCCCATGTCTCGCCGTGCACGGCATGGAGTCGGCACAGCTGGAGCGCAGCCTCATAGGTGCGGTCGTTAATCGCCGTGCCGAACTAGAGCGACAGGCGGTTGGGCTCGAGCGGCAGATCGCCGCCCTCGCACTCGACGGCCAAGGACTTGAAGCGCTTATCGGTGCACTCGCTGCATTCATCGGTCGCGCGGTTGCGCTCGAGGCGCGCGGTGGCGTCTCACTCGCCGTTGTCGCACCAGCAGGTTTGCCGTCGAGCGCCGCTGCGGCGAAGGCGGTCTCGCACTACCTCTCCAAGAGCCGGCCAACCGGACAGCGTATTCCGCTCCCCGCGGTTCCAGGTGCGCCAGAGGGTGAACGGGAACTGGAAGAGGGCCTGGAAGAGTCGCCACTCGGCGATGAGGGCTCGGAGCGACCCGGCTCGATCATTCTGCTCGGCGATGAACCGGTCGGCGAGCGCGATCGCATCGCCTGCGAGCGCGTCGCACCACTCCTCGCGCTTGAGATTGTGCGCGTTGCCGCCGAACTTCCCGCCAACGCTGGCCGCGGCGAGGTGCGCACCCTGCCGGCTGAGGGGCCGCCGTGGGTTGCCATCGCGGCCCGCCAGCCGCGACCCCATGAAGCCGACGTTCCCGCACTGCGTCGCGAGCTACGCCTGCTTGCGAGCCCACGTCGCTTCATGTTGCGCGGCAGCAATGAGAGCCTCGAGGTGCGCATCATTGCCGTTGCAGATGCGAGCGACCCCGGTGCCGCCGATGCTGCACGTAAGGTCGCCAAGCGACTGAAGCGACCGGTCGCTGTGTCGCGACCATTCACCGAAGCGTCGGCGCGACCCGCCGCCGAAGCCGAGGCGCGCGCCGCCCTCGAATCTCTTGAGCGCCGCATCGGTGGTCGCGCCGGAAGCGGTGGTGAGCAGGTTGTTCGCGCGGAACTTCTTCCCGCACATCAGCTGCTCGGCTCAGTCATGACGATCCCCGAAGGTCGGCGACTGGCGCTCGCACTCCTAGGACCACTACTCGTCGGCACCGCAGCGGCTCGGCGACAGCGTATTGAAACGGTGCGCGCCATCCTCGATGCTCCAGGTTCATCTGAAGCGAGCAGCTCACTCGGTGTGCATCGCAACACCACCGCGTATCGCCTCAAGCGTATTGAGGAGGTAACCGGGTGGGATCTGCGCGAGCCCGATCTGCGCCTCGCGCTCTCACTCGCGTTGCGCATTCTCGACGCCGAAGGTGGCTTTGACGGAAGCAGTAGCGAGTAGATCTGATCCTTTCAAGGCTCACAGGATCCGATCTCGCAGAGGCGGTAGAATCAGCACATGGAACGCAGAGCGGCATCTCGTATGACGCTCCGCCGCGCCATCGCGCTCGCAGGGGCCGCCCTCCTCTGCTTCTCTGGCGTGGTGGGTGTGGCGGGCGCTAACCCGACCCCTGCGGCCGCCGCCGCGTCCTTCGTGCAGAAGCCCTGCACCGACTGGAAGAGCCAAATCTCACCCCCTGACACCATTCGCGTGCTACGCACCAACTCCGGCGTGGTCGAGGAGATCCCTTTCAAGCTCTACGTTTACCGCACCCACGTGGCCGAGTTCTATACCGAGTACAAGGCGAGCCCCTACAGCGACGCGCTGCTTGGCGTTGGCGCAATTGCCATCAAGCAGAACGCCTGGTCGTGGACTATGAAGAGCCGAGATTGGTTCTATGCGTCCACCTTAAAGAGTGCAACGTATGAAAAATGGCTTCGAGACGACCTGGCCGATGATGGCAAAGTCAATGGGACCCAAGGACGAGCTGGATCAACGAACTCACAGAGAGCGACTGAAAACTTCAAGACTCTAGTCCCATTGCGCATTCGTTTTGGCGCGGATCTTCTCGATGATGGCATTGGTGGACTTGAGCGCGACTATGCAAAGGGGCATATCACGGCACCGCTTGCCGTGTATAACGAGAGCGGCGGAATCACCCCGGTCACCAGCCTCCCCGCCGACACCCCGCGCTCGTGCTTTGACGTCACAGATGAGCCGTCAATCAATCAGATCTATCGCATCGGCGGCATCTATGACCCAGGTTGGACTTCAGGTGGTCGTAGCAACGCACGCTATAACGCCGCCGTTGATGCAACCTGGGGGATCACTGTTCAGCGACTCAAAGAAGACGGCAAGTGGTACTTCGCCAACCCAGGCTTCTACGGCAGCTGGAATGGTGGTGGCGGAGCCGTAACTGGCTGCCTCGCACCACCGAAGGCCGGGCAGGGCGGCATCCCACTTCGGCATGCCACGCAGCCGGGCCATTGGCGCGGCGTCTCGATCTTTGTGATGAACGCGGACACCTGCGCGAAGGAGCATGACCTCTCAGTCGAAGAGTTGATCCGCTACGTCTGGTACACGGTAGACGCCACGGCCACGAGCGAAACCTCGTACAGCGTTCCCCATTCTCGTGCCTACAAGTACACCATTAACTGGGTCGAGCCGAACCGCATCATCTCGCCAGGCATCGATGTGACCGGCGACGGGAAGGGCGACTTCACCGCCATCGGTGCAGATGGCTCCATCAAGTTCCTCTCCTCAGACAAGTACGTGGGCACGAACGGCCGCCTGCGCAACCGAGTGCCAGGCACGGTGCCTGCCCTGGCTGGTGCCACCCTGATCGACCGCGATATCGCGCGAACCGAGCGGGACGGCGGGCTCTCCGTGCTCAGCCTCTGGCGTGCGACCGACGGCGCCACGAGCCTCATCAAGACTCCAATCTCCAGCGGAGTCCTTGGCACCTCAGTCACCATTCTCGACGCCTACACAGGCTTTGATGCGACAGCGAACCTCAGCCTGGACGTTGCCGACACCTCAGCCGACATCATCCAGGAGTTCTTCATCACCGAGCGCACCCCCGATCTCACCGATACAACTGCCGCGCGACTCCGCCTCTTCGAGATCACTGCCGGCGCCTCGCCAACGCAGCTCATTGAGACGACGACCGGCGCCGACGCGGTGACGGTGCTGCGTGATGTTACTGGCGACGGTGTGCCAGACGCCACCGTACTCTGGCGCGCCACCGATGGAGCGCTCATGGCATCGCAAGCGGCAGGGTCGCTGAGCTTTACGCCAAACACCCACTGGTCGCTCGGTGCGCTGAGTACGCCTGGGGCGCTGCTCTGGCCAATCGCCAGCGGCTGGAGTGTCGCCGCTGTTGATGCGCTGGGCGATACGGGCTCTGAACTGTACTTGATCTATCGCGACCTCAAGGGAATCGGACACGTCGTGCGCCTTGCGATGAGCGAGGTGCTCGACGTTGCCGCACCTCCAGTCGTCAACCCTGATCTGGTCTTTACTCCTGAAACGGCACCATCGCAAAGTACCAAGGTAGGGAAGGGCGAAACCACCCTTGCTAAAGTTGCAGCGCGGCTTGGCTACAAAGTTAACACCCCCGCCTACACGAAGTTCTTGGCGCTGAACGCCGGGCCAGTGCGACTTGAGACGATTCGTAAGGGTGATACCTACGCGAAGATCGCCAAGCGCGTCGGCCGCACCGAGGGCTGCCTACGCTCCATGAATCCGAAGAGTTCGAAGATTGCCTATCCGGCCAAAGTGCTGGTTGTAGGGAAGACGGTAAACGTGCCTGTTGATACGACCTGCGTCTACACAACGAAGAGCGTGATGTATCGCAACGCGCCAGTGCGAATCCTTGCGGGTGAGGTTGACTGGTTGCGCGCAGCTGATACCTGGGAGCTGATCGCAACGCGCGCCGCTGCCATCGGCGTGACGGTTGATGCCGCCGGCCTTGCGGCGCTGAATCCAGCGATTGACCTGACCACCGCCACCGCAGGTACCGAGGTGCGGATTCGTGCCCCGTGGGCCGCCGTGGTGCGCAGCAACGTTTCCGCCACCACCTTCGCAGTTGGTGCTCGCACCTACGCCTGGGGGAGCCCGCTCGAGGTGTGGAAAGCCGCCGCCTCAGGGAGCGTGCCGAAGCTGATGGCCCGCGACTGGACCGGCGACGGTATCCTGGACCTCTTCTTCACGAGCGTCTCCTCTACGGGGACCGTCACCCTCGAGCGCCTCGGCTACTCGGCCGGTCGCCTGGTACAGAAGGAGAAGATCGTGCGCGCCTCGGTTGGTAAGGGCTGGATCCTTCAGTAGGCGAAAAGGCTCCGATTTTGTGCAAGATCACAATCTAGCCACCCCCTAAACCGCACACAGGCCCACCAGAAACGCCGTATTCTCCCCCAGACGGCTTCCCCCCTGGCTTTCAGGGGGTGAAATCTGTGCCGTACGCACAAGATTCGGGCACTGCCCGGCGGAGGGGGATCATGTCGAAGGGGTATGGAGCACGCACCGAGGCCGAAACCAAGGCGGCGCTCGCCACGGTAGCCAAGGCCGAGAAGGCTGGTATTCGCACCGTGCAGCTGCAGTTCGTTGACCTGCACGGCATTACGAAGAGCGTGCAGATCCCAATTCACATGATGCCGAACGCGATTAAGCACGGCACCTGGTTCGACGGCTCGTCAGTTGAGGGCTTCACGCGCATCGCCGAGAGCGATCAGATGCTGCGACCCGACATGAACACCTGGCGCATTCTGCCGTGGGCTCCCGCCGAGAGCGGCGCTGGCACGGCGCGCGTGATCTGCGATGTGCTCCTTCCTGACGGCTCACCATTCGCGGGTGACCCGCGTGGCGCGCTGCGCCGCCAGGTCGAGCGCGCAGAGAAGCTCGGCTACAAGGTGAACATGGGGCCAGAGTTGGAGTTCTTCCTCTTTGAGTACGGCGCCGATGGGCACCCAGTCACGAAGCCGCACGACAAGGCTGGCTACTTTGACTTCACCGGCGATCAGGGAATCGACGTGCGTCAAGACATGGTCGATGCGCTCGAGGCGCTCGGCATCAAAATTGAAACCGCGCACCACGAGGTGGCGCCAGGTCAGCACGAGATTGACTTCGAGTATTCGGACTCGCTCTCGACCGCAGACAATGCCACCACCTTTAAGTACGCGCTGAAGGAGATCGCCAAGCAGCACGGGCTCTATGCGAGTTTCATGCCGAAGCCGATCTATGGCATTAATGGCTCAGGCATGCACACGCACATCAGTCTCGCCAGCTTGAAGACTGGCAAGAACGTTTTCTACGACGCGAAAGATAAGTACAGCCTCTCGCCAATCGCGAAGTCGTACATGGCCGGCATTCTGAAGCATGCGCGATCAATGATCGCCGTGTTGGCACCAACGGTGAACTCGTACAAGCGACTCGTTCCAGGGTACGAAGCGCCGACCTACCTGGTGTGGGGTCGACGGAATCGCTCGGCACTCATTCGCGTGCCGATGATCTCGGCGGGCCGCTCGGTTGAGGCAACGCGCATGGAGCTGCGCTGCCCAGACCCTTCGGCGAATCCGTACCTCGCCTTCGCGGTCATGATCGCCGCCGGCCTCGATGGCATCGAGAAGAAGATGGTGTTGCCAGACCCGGTGGAAGAGTCGCTCTACGAGATGGACTCCGTCCGCGTGGCACAGAAGGGGATCCAAGAGCTGCCAGGGAGCCTGATCGAGGCGATCGAAGAGCTCAAGGCGAACCCAGTCATCTGTGGCGCCCTCGGTGAGCACATCCTCTCGCACTTCTTGGACGCCAAGCAGGCCGAGTGGGACGAGTACCGCACGCACGTTTCGAACTGGGAGGTTGAGCGCTACCTCGAGCTCTACTAAAACAGATCGGGGCGAACCCCGACGATCAAGCGTTCGTTACTTGGCGGCGTGTACGGCGGCATCAAGCCGCGTGAAGTGCACGCCGCCGAGTGCTTTCCCTGCAGCAATGATCGCCTCGAGCACCTCAGCACGGCTGCCACGCCCAATGCACTCGGGGTGGAAGGTATAGGTCAGTACCCCGCTGCGTAGGCCTGGGTCGGCGAGTGCACGGGCATGCGCCAGGCGCAGCTCGGCGAGGGCCACCTCGGCGAAGGCGCTCGGTGGTGATGCGGGGCCACCACCGCGACCCGGTTCGAACCAGGGCCAGTCGTCGAGCCAGTGGCTAATGGGTGCCTCGAGCAGCGTGCCATCGGTACCGAGGGTGGAGCGTTCAATTGCGTGCTTATCGCCATGGCGCACCGGGGTGATGCGCGTCTCTTCCCAGGCGAGCGATGAGTCATAGGTGAAGCCTGCCTCTTCAACGAACTTCAAGGTCTGCTCGGAGAGCGACCAGTAGGGGGCGCGGAAGCCAACAATGGGCGCGGTGTAGCCGGCACCCTGCGCAGCGATGGTGAGGGCCGCCTTCTGGCGAACGATTCGGTCGCGCTCTTTGTCGGCAGGGAGGGCGGCGTGGTCTTCGTGGGCCCAACCGTGGCAGCCAATCTCATGACCGCCGGCCACGATGGCGGTGAGACTCTCAGGCCAGGTTAGTGCGGTGTGCACCGGAACAAAGATGGTGGCGGGGACCGCTTCGCGCGCGAGGATGGCGAGGATGCGTGGCAGGCCAACGCGTGGGCCGAACTCACCGATGGAGCGATCGAAGGGGAGGTGCCCCTTCTCAACATCCGAGCTAATGGCGTCGTGATCGAAGGTCAGCGCGACCTGCAGGATCACCTCGTTCGCAGCCTGGTTCATGGGCGAAGGGTAGCGTCAATCGGCTATCCTTCCCCTCCCGCGGTGCGGGATCGGTCGGGGCGTAGCGCAGCTTGGTAGCGCGCGTCGTTCGGGACGACGAGGTCGGAGGTTCAAATCCTCTCGCCCCGACCAGCATCACCAGTGATCTGGCGAACTAAGCGAAGATAGGCACATGCGCCCTTAGCTCAGCGGATAGAGCATCTGGCTTCGGACCAGAGGGTCGGGGGTTCGAGTCCCTCAGGGCGCACCACATCTCCTTTCGCAATCTGCTCCGCACGCAGATGTGAAATCTCAAAGATGAGAACCATTTCGCTTGACCGATTCACCGCTGCGCGCCACGATCAGATTATGAAGATTCTCCTCATTGAAGACGACGCGCGACTCGGTCCGCTGATTGCGCGACTCCTCACCGCTGAACGCCACACCGTGCAGCTTTCGGCAACTGGCGCCGACGGCATCACCTTCTGGGAGTCGGCATCGTGGGACCTCATCATTCTTGACCGCATGCTTCCTGATCTCGAGGGCTCGTCAATTCTGCGCGACCGCCGCCACGCCGGCGACACCACGCCGGTCCTCATGCTCACCGCCCTCGGCACTGTGGACGATCGCGTCGAGGGGCTCGACGCTGGCGCCGACGATTACCTAACCAAGCCGTTCGCCGCCACGGAACTGTTGGCCCGTGTGCGCGCCCTTGGTCGGCGCGGCGAGATGTCGGCAAGCGGCGAAGCCGAACGCGAAGTGGTGCCAGGGCTCCTCTTGGATGAGGGTCGACACGCCCTTACGGCAGGCGAAAAGGTGATCGACCTCTCGGCCCGCGAGTACGCACTCATCGCCTACCTGATTCGCAATCGTGGCATCGCCCTCACACGACAGCAGCTTCTTGACGAGGTGTGGGGGGCTGAGCCTGATGTGTACTCCAATGTCGTTGACCTGTACGTGCACTACCTGCGCAAGAAGTTTGAAGAGGCCGGATTTAGCGATCTACTAAAGACGGTGCGCGGCGTTGGATATCGCCTGTCCGACGCGCCGAAAGAGAAGTAACCGTGCCACTGCGCGACGAATTTAGGGGCGAGGGGATCGAGGCGCTGCTGGCGCGGACCCGTCGCCAGATGTCGCTCTTCATTCTCGGCGCAACAGCGCTCATCGTGGCGGTGGTCGGTGTTGGTGGGGCCGTTGCTGGCAATAGCGCGCTTGACGCTGGCCTCGACAACGCCCTTGTGGCGCGAGCAGAGCGCATTGTTCTGGAGATTCAAGAGCAGTTGCCACCGCTCCCAAACGTCTCTCCCGACCCAGGCACCTCTCCTGATCCGAGCGCGAGCCCAAGTGAATCGGAAGAGCCGAACGAATCGGAAGCCCCAGAGGAGGATCGATCCCCACGCCCAAGCGGCGACATTCCGATGCCGAGTGGCGGGCCAGATGACGGTGGCGACGATGAAAACGACGACAACGACAGTGGGCGCGCTCCATCGGCAATCACCGCATCATTCGTCGTCGTTGTCCGAGGTGCACATCTCGACGATGCGACTCCCTCGATTCCACCAGGCCTCACCGACGAGGAGTTCGGTGCTGGTGGCCCGTGGGCGGTACTTGACGTGACTGGCGCAATCCTCGCGCGCTCCGCGGGAGGTGGCACAGATTTCCCCATCCTTACGTTGATTGACGCAACCGCCACGCGACCATCTGCACAGACCGTGTTGATCGGCCGCACAGAGTTCCGCGTGGTTACCACCCCGATCCGGCACCCGCAGGATCCAAACGGTAAGGTGCTCGGCTATGTGCAGGTGGCTGGCCGACTCGATGTACGTGATGCCCAGCGCCAGAACCTGTTCGGCTCCCTTGTACTCGTTGCGCTTCTTTCACTCGGTGGCGCGCTGGTGATGGCAATGCTCATCGCCCGCCGCGCGCTCGCCCCGATCGCCGCTGCCGCGGCACGAGAGCGCGCGCTGGTCGCGAGTGCCTCCCATGAGCTACGAACGCCAGCGTCCGTCATTCTTTCCAGCGCTGAAATCCTGCAGCGCGAAGGGCTCGTGAAGCCTGCGGGACTTGAGCTGCTACGCGGCATCGCGGCGGAGTCCGAGCGTCTCGGCCGCCTGAGCGCTGATCTGCTCACCCTCTCCAGTCGACAGGCGAAGTCCGAAGGTGGCGAGCGCATGGTCACGGTTGACCTCCACCCCATCAATCTTGATGACGTCGCGCGCGAGGCGATTGAGCGTGCAGGGCCGATGGTCAAGCGCGTCGGACTAGACCTGCGCGCGAATGTTGGCCGCAAGCGCCTCACCATCTCGGGCGATACCGACCGGCTAATTCAGCTGGTGCTTGGCCTTGTCGAGAACGCTATCCGTCACTCCCCATCAGCGAGCTCAGTCACCATCGGTACAAGTATCTCTGAAGGCTTTGCGTCAATTTGGGTCGACGACGAAGGCCCGGGCGTGCCGCTCTCCGAGCGCGAGCGCATCTTTGAGCCGTTCTATCGCGGTGCCGGCCAGGCGCGCAGCCACGGCGGCGCCGGGCTTGGGCTTGCGATTGCCCGCTCCATTGCCGGTGCGCACAACGGCACGATTGCTGCGGAGACCGCCGTTGGTGGCGGCGCGCGCATGATCGTGCGAATTCCACTCACCGCCAAGGAGTAGCCCCGATGGGTGCTGGGACTCCGGCGACCGCACTCCTTACCGAGCACGGTATTGCGTTCACGCTCCACGAATATGAGCTCGAGCCGCTCAGTGGCGTCAACCAGCATCGCGGCGAGCGCATTGCCTACGGCGACGCCGCGGCTGCGGCCCTCGGCATCTCACCCGATCGTCTCTATAAGACGCTCGTTCTCGCGATTGAGGGGGCGAAAGATGCGCGCCTCCTGTTCGCCCTCGCGGTGGTGCCGAGCAGTGGCGAGCTCTCTGAGAAGGGGGTTGCTGCGGCACTTCATGCCAAGCGTGCAGCACTCGCCGATGCTGAGAGCGTGCGTCGCGTTACGGGCTACGTGCCAGGTGGCGTAAGTCCACTCGGTTCAAAGCGACCACTGCCGCTGTTGCTCGATGCTGGAGCGAGCGCCCACGCTACGATCGTCGTCTCGGCGGGGCAACGCGGTCGCTCGATTGAGCTCTCACCCGCCGACCTGCTGCGCATTGGAGGGGGAGTCATGGCACCGCTGGGCGTCGCACGATGATTCGCAGCGCACGGCATCCGCACCTCACGCCATCGTCAACACCTGAGGCGCATCCACAGATTCCCGACTACCTACAGGCAACCGCGATCACTCTCAATGCGGATGGCGTGCACGTCACGCTTCTTCCAGATGCTGGGCTCCGAGTCGGGAGCATCAATATTGGCGGCCGTGAGCTGCTCGTGCGCGAGAACGGTCACCCTGCAACGTGGGGGATCTTTCCGATGGCGCCGTGGGCTGGGCGCATGGCGAACGCGTCGTTTACCGATCTCACGGGCGCCACACACCACTTCCCACCAACATGGGGCGATCACGCCTTTCATGGGCGCCTCTATCAGAGCGCTGCAATTGAGCAGAGCGTTGCGGGCGACGGAAGATCGGCGGTGATGTACGCGCCGCTAGATGGCGCCGCTGGCTGGCCACTCAACGCGCGGGCAGAGGTCTCCGCGGAGCTGACTGGCACCGCCGCAGCCGGAGCACTCATGATCACGCTGACCATTACGGCTGAGGTGGAGCAGCTTGTCACTGCCGGGTGGCACCCCTGCTTCCGTCGCTTCTTGCTCGACGCAACGCGTCGCAGTGAAGTTGGCACCGAGGGTGTGCTCTCGATTGCGCCGACCGGTGTCTTGGCGCGCGACGGTGCGATGCCCGGCTTGCATCTTGTTGATACGGTGCAGCCTGTCGTCGATGGCGGCGTGGCGGCGCCAGGAACTGGCGCTACGTGGGATGACCCGTTCGTGGAAGTGACCACACCTCCCCAGATCGGCTGGGGTGACGCGCTCACGCTCACCCTCACCGCCGGCCCAGCCGTGACGCACTGGATGATCTACGACCCCGATGATGCCCTCTGTGTGGAACCGCAGGCTGGGCCCCCAGATGCACTCCACCGAGGTGGCGCGATCCATCTCAAGGCGGGGGAGAGCCTGGTGGTGCCACTCACGCTGGCGTGGACCGCGAAGATTTGAACCTTCTCATCTCGCTGGGCGTAGGCTTTGAACGGGTACAGGACGCGGCAAACTCCCTTCCCGCACGATGAATCGTATGACGACCGCCAGTCGAACCAGTTCCGCGCGCCAGCTGGCGCCCACCAGTCCGCCACTACCCCGTCGCTGGTCAATTACCCCGAGCGATCTGAATTGGGGGGTGCTCGGCATCGCGTTGATCATCGGCGCCATGTGGGTGCGACACGGCGGACTTGATCGATTCGATAGCCCACTGAATGCCCTCACCGCCATCGGCCAGCTGACCGCGCTCTATGGCACCTACCTCGCGCTGGTCGGAATCCTGCTGATGTCACGCGCGCCATTCATTGACCAGGTCGTCGGCAGCGACGAAGCATCGCGGCTCCATCGCTTGGCCGGCTACGCCAGCGTCTGGTTCATCGGCGCACACACCATCGCTTCAACGATCGGATACTCGGAGACCACCAAGATTCCGACGATCGGTGAGGTCTGGAATCAGATCTACACGTTCACGATTCTCGAATCTGGTGGACTCGGCGGCACGATTGCCCTCGCACTCCTCATCGTTGTCGCGGTTGTCTCCATGCGCGCGGCACGTGCTCGACTCGCCTACGAGACGTGGTACGGCATTCATCTGTACGTGTATGTCGCTATGGCACTCGGATTCCTACATCAGCTCACGCTTGGCGTCGACTTCGTTGATGATGACCTCGCCCGGAACTCATGGATTGCGCTGTACGCCATCGCCTTTGTGCCGCTGATCCTCTTCCGATTCATTGAGCCGCTCATACGCAACCTGCGCCACCGTTTCTACATTGACAAGGTGGTCATCGAACGCGACGGGGTTGCCTCGCTGTGGATCACCGGTAGTGCGATGGATAAGCTGCCAGTTCGGGCGGGGCAGTGGTTCGGCATTCGCATCCTGAACGCCAAGGGCTGGTGGCGCTCCAACCCGTACTCCCTCTCGGCGGGTCCAGACGGTATTCACCTGCGCTTTACCATCGAAGCGCTCGGCGATCGTTCGCGCGATTTACAGCGCATGAAGCCAGGCACCCGCATCTTCCTTGAGGGGCCGTACGGCATCCTCACCGGCGCCGTGCGTACCCGCGAAAAAGTGCTGCTTGTCGCGGGCGGCATTGGTATCACGCCGCTGCGCGCGCTCTTCGAGGTGCTCCCGGTGCGCCGTGGTGATATGGCGCTGCTCTACCGCGCCCCCTCCAATGCCTCGGTCGTCTTCAAGCAGGAGCTCACTCGCATCGCCGAGGTGCGTGGCGCAACGATTGATTTTGTGACGGGGAGCCGCGATCAATTCGCCTTCAACGATGACCCGCTCTCGCCGGGCGGACTCTGGGCCGCCTACCCCGACGTGCGGGAGCGCGACATCTACCTCTGCGGCTCGCCGCGCATGATGGCTACCGTCGAGAAGAGCCTCCGCGACATTGGTGTGCCGCATGACCAGATCCACCTTGAGCGATTTAGTTGGTAGCCCAGTAGGGCAGAGAGGAGCAGGGATATGCCAAAACGAGGACTGATCTCACTCATCTTTACGGTGGCGGGGCTGCGCCTGATCATTGGCTACGTGCCACCAGCCCAGGCGGGGATCGGTGGGATCTCACCAGATCCATCGGCCACACCAGATCCATCGGCGAGCGCAAGCCCGGACGTAGCACCGACCCCGAGCGCAACCGCTGGTGCCTCTACACCACCAGGAGCGTCCGCAACTCCAAAACCGACCGCTACGCCGAAGGCAACGGCAACACCGAAGCCCACCGCAACGGCGGCTGCGTCGCTGCACGACGGCACCTATACGGGAAGCAACTTCAACTACAACTACGGCACCATGAAGGTGACCGTCACGATTAGCGGCGGCAAGGTCACCAGCGCCTCGGCCTCGCAGAGTGGTCGATGGGCAATCGGCTATCGCAAGTCGGCATGTACTGAGGCGGTGTTTAACAGTGCGGCGATTGACCTGAGTGCGAGTAGTTCGGCAGGAAGCGACTTCATGGCACTGCAGCCATCGGCCTGTAGCGGCGCGACCTACTCCTGGTGGGGCTACGCAAATTCGCTCCAGGCAGCCATCGACAAGGCCAGCTATTGAGCGGCACACTCGACGAGGCCGTTACGCGTGTCGTACGGAAGGTCTTCGGCACCGCAGCCTCACTGGCCGTTGTGGGATCGCTCCCCTCAGCCGCGGTTGAGGCCACGTTTGCCCGGCTGAACGAGATCGAGGATCGCTTCTCTACATATCGACCGAACTCTGAGATCTGCCGTATTCGCGATGGGATGCTTGCCAGAGAAGAGGCGCACCCTGAGACGCAAGAGATCTTGGAGATCTGCGACGCACTCAATAAAGAGAGTGGCGGCATCTTTGATGCCTGGCACGCTGGGCGCGATGGCGGCCTTGAGCCGGCCGGTTACGTGAAGGGCTGGGCGATCGGCGTGGCGGGAGCCATCTTGCGCGACCACGGCGTCGACAACTTCTCGCTCGGTATCGGTGGCGACATCACCGTCGCGGGTGGTGGGCCCGCCGGTATTGGCTGGAGCGTTGGGGTCGTTGATCCGCGGCGCAACACGACGTTGGTCGCACGCGTCGCGCTCCGCAACGCTGCCATTGCAACGAGTGGCGTATCAGAGCGACCTGGGCACCTTCGCGACGCGGCGAGTGGCGAAGTGGCGGAGAGCCCGTGGCTCAGCTTCACCGTGGTTGGGCCTGATATTGCCCGGGTGGATGCCCTCGCCACGATCTGCTTCCTCGAGGGGCGAGCGGGCATGCAGCGGGTGGATCACGAGCCCGGCTACGGGGCCCTCGCCATGGATACCGACGGGGTGCTCACCGCCACCGAAGGATTTCGCACCCGCACGATATAACGGGATTTATTAGCGACTTCTCACGAGATCCTGTGTGCTCACACAGGACGCCCGCACCACCAGGCACCGATCATGGCTATAGGCGACCGAGGCGATAGCCGCGGCGAATGAAAGGAGCAACCTGATGGCAAAGAACAAGAGCTCATTCGAGGGCCAGGAACTCGCACCGATGGAGCCATGGCGCCCCGAGTACGCACCGCAGGCGGTCTCCAGCGGTCGCAGCCCAGCGTCGACGATTGTTGCCTTCGTGCTGGCCGCCGGATTCGGCCTCTCGATCGGCGGAGTGTTCGCCAGCCAGGCAGGCATCTTGCCTCCACTCGGCGGCACTGAGTCTGCAGCCGTCGTCGACCAGTCGCCTGACGCATCAGCCGATTCAACTACTGAACCTGTAGTTGACCCAGTCGTTGACCCGGCAACTGCGGTTGATGTCACGACAGGCGCGACTGATATCCCTGCAATTGATTCAGCGCCAACCAGTGATCCAGTTGTTATTCCACCACCAGCTGGCGGCGGATCAGACGATGACGACGATAGTGAGGACGACGGTGACGACGATGGTGAGGGCGACGACGGAGAAGACGAGGACGGCGAAGACGACTAATCGATAGCCACCCAACGACGACGAGTCGCCGCAGCTCACTGGCGGGTAGGCTGCGGCGGCTCTGCGTTTTCACGCTGGCGTTAATCCAGCGGTAATCATCTGCTCGCGAGCGCCCACGATTGCATGTTAACTCTTGGTTAATTCTTTCCATAAGTGGTTGACAGCCAACATCGCATCGGCGAATCTTCTTCCATGAACCGCCCGTCTGTGAACACCTCTCGAATACTTCGCACGCTTCTTTTCGCCACCCTCTTCCTGATCGCTCCGGTTACCGAAGTTGTGGGATCAACGTCAACGGTCACGGCGTCAACTGCTATCACGGCGTCGCGCACCGCGACTCAGCTCGTTCCGCAAAAGATTCCAACGCCGAAGGCTGCGGCAGCGCAGACCATCACATTTACGAAGCCAGCAGATGTTGCTCTCGGAGTCGCTCCATACAACCTTGTTGCGACCGCTTCGAGCAAGCTACCGGTGTCGTTCGCGAGCAACTCCGCAGCCGTGTGCACCGTCACTCCAACAGGCACGGTCACCATTAATACAATTGGAACCTGCTCCATCACTGCTTCGCAGGCGGGGCAAGCGGCAAAGTTCAAACCGGCGACCCCGGTCACGCAAACCTTCGCCGTAAAGACCGCGCAGACCATCACCTTCACGCTCAGCTCCTCGGCGATCACGTTTGGTGATTCAGCACCGATCATTACCGCCTCATCCACAGCGGTCGGCGTCACGGTCTCCCTTACCTCCTCCACCCCTGGAGTCTGCACAGTCTCAGCACGCACGATCACTGTCCTCACAGCGGGCAGCTGCACCATCGTTGCAGCCTCGGCAGCCACGCCGACGGTTGCAGCGGCCGTCAGCGTCTCGCGCACCTTCACGATTGCCCTCCGGTCGCAGGCCATCACCTGGGATCAAGATCTGACTGGCGTCGTGGCTCCAGAAGAGGGTCCAATCACACTTGAGGCGTCTACGAATAGTCCGCTGACCGTGACGTTTGTCGCCAGCCCAGCATCGGTCTGTACCGTAAGTGGCACGGATCTCACGCTCGTTGGACCCGGAAACTGCAGCATCACTGCGCGCCAAGCTGGTGACGCCCGTTATGCGGCCGCCACTCCAATCGCGAAAACCTTGAGGATTCGACTGGCTCAAGCCATCACGTTTGACCCAATTGAGGACCAATCACTTGAGGACCTCCTCGTCTCGCTCGAGGCGTTCAGCGACAGTGGGCTGACCGTCTCTTACCTCTCGTCCACCAAGAGCGTTTGCGTCGTTCGCGGCGGGTTCATCGTTCTCAAAAGCGCGGGCAACTGTGAGGTAACAGCGCGACAGGCGGGCAACAACCTCTACGGACCAGCTGACGAGGTGGTTGTCTCGTTCGAAGTGACCAAGATTGAGCAGCTCATTACGTTTGAGCCGCCAGAGGATCAGACGCTTGACACTACGGTGGTCCCACTTGATGTGTCGAGCGACAGCAATCTTCCAGTCAAATTGGTTTCAAGCGACAGGAGTGTGTGCACCACCTCTGGCTCTTCGCCCATCGTGACCCTGAGAGGCGAGGGAACGTGCGAGATCACGGCGAGCCAAGCAGGCGGCACGAAGTACGCCCCAGCCGAAGATGTTGTCGTCACCTTTGAGGTAGCCAAGGTTGAGCAGGTGATCACCTTCGACCAGATCGAGGAACAGACCCTTGAGGAGCCGTATCTCACGCTTGACGCATTCTCCGACAGCGGCCTTCTGGTGAAGTTCACCTCCACCGATACGACCGTCTGCACCGTTCGTGGCTCGGTCGTCACCCTACGCAGCGAGGGAACCTGTGAAATCGTTGCCAAGCAAGCTGGCAACAGAGTGTTTGCTGCAGCAGAAGACGTACCAAACGCATTTACTGTTTCGAAGATCTACCAGGAGATCACGTACGAATCTATCGAAGATCAGCGCATCAATCTAGGCGATGTAAGCCTAGACGTTAACACAGCCTCCGGGCTTTTTTTAATTTTCGGCTCAAATACGCCGACCATCTGCACCATCACCAGCTCAAATCCGCTCGTCACACTTCTACGGGTTGGCGAATGCGAGATTGCGGTGAACCAGCCGGGTAATCGGCTATACGCGGCGGCCGAAGAGGTCCTGATCAATTTCGCGGTCGTCGGCGTGGAGCAGGTGATCACCTTTGATCAGCCCGAAGAGCAGTCGCTTGCGCGACCGTTCGTCATCCTTGCCGCAACCTCGGATAGCGGCCTGCCAGTGGGCTTCACCTCGAATAGTCCCGAAGTCTGTTCCGTTACGGAAGGCGGTGCCGTCACCCTTCTCAGCGCAGGAGACTGCGAAATTGCAGCCAACCAGGCGGGGACCACGATTTACGACGCCGCGGCAGAGGTCGTCAACACCTTTACGGTCAACAAGATTGAACAGGTGATCACCTTCGACCAGCCAGAAGAGGAGACTCTCGCGACCACCACGTTGAGCCTCTCAGCAATCAGCGACAGCGGTCTGCCGGTCACCTTTACCTCTAATAGTCCTGACGTTTGTACCGTCACCGACGAAGAGGTTACCCTCGTTGGCGCGGGCGACTGCGAGATCGCCGCAAACCAAGAGGGCGATGACACCTACGCCGCTGCGGACGAGGTAATCAACACCTTTGCGGTCAACAAGATTGAACAGGAGATCCTCTTCGATCAGCCCGACGACCAGACTCTCGGAAACCCTAGCGTGGTGCTAATCGCTTCAACTGAGAGTGAATTGACGATCAGCTTCACCTCGAATTCTCCTTTGATCTGCACCGTTTCGCTGAACGGAATCGTCACCCTCTTGCGTGCGGGCGACTGCGAGATCGCGGCAAACCAGGAGGGCGATGACACCTACGCCGCTGCGGACGAGGTAATCAACACCTTTGCGATCAACAAGATTGATCAGGTGATCACCTTTGATCAGCCCGACGACCAGACCCTCGCAACCGCCTCGTTGCCACTTACGGCCGTAGCCGACAGCAATTTGGCGATCAGCTTCACCTCGAATTCCCCTGAGGTCTGCACCGTTTCGCTGAACGGAACCGTCACCCTTTTGAGTGCGGGCGACTGTGAGATCGCGGCTAACCAAGAGGGGAACGACACGTATGCTGCCGCGGAAGAGGTAATCAACACCTTTGCAATCAACAAGATTGAGCAGGTGATTACCGTTGCACAACCGGCCGACCGTTTCGTCGGTGATTCTGCGTTCACGCTCTCAGCCTCCGCGGATAGCGGCCTTTCGCTCACCTACACCTCAAACAGCCCCGAGGTCTGCACGGTGGTGGCCACGAGCGGGTTGGTGACCCTGCTGGCGAGCGGCGACTGCGAGATTGGCATCAGCCAGGCGGGTAATGGTCGATATGAAGCTGCCGAAGATGAGAGCGCGATCTTCAGCGTCAACAAGATTGATCAGCAGATCTCCCTCACCGTCGCCGGGGCGCGAGTTCTCCAGCCAGTGCTGTCAAACGTTGCTGGCCTCACATTCGAGCTCCTCGGTAATGAGAGCACAACGACGCCGGTGTTTACGGTCAGCGATGAGGATGTCTGCACGATTGAGGATGACCTTGTGCTCCTCCATGCCTCTGGTACGTGCACGATTACCGCGACGGTTGCCGAGGATGATCAGTACCTTGAAGCGACATCAGAGATTAGCTTTGACGTCATCGGTGTCTACGATGTGTCCTATGTAGATGAGTCAAATCCAAACGCGGCGACAGTGACGATTGCGCAAGGCGCGTCGGTTACCCTGCCCACCCCGACCCGCATCGGCTACACCTTCGACGGCTGGTTTGAGGACGATTCGCTTGTAGGCATGGGTGGCGAGAGCTACACGCCGGATCACTCGGTCAGCTTGACGGCCGTCTGGCTCGCCCTCGACTTCGAGATCACCCTGAGCGACGCCTACAACGTCAGCCCACTCGACAGCCTGCTCTGGAGCTACGACGCCGAGCTCGCGGGCCTCCCGACGGTTGAGGAGGTCAACGCCCTCCGCAGCGTCGATAGCGGCGAGCCGGACGGCTACGAGTTCGTCGGCTGGTACAGCGACCCCGCCGTGCACACCGAGGCCACCCTCGTTGCGGATGGCGACACGAACACCGCCGTCGGCGACCGCACCCTCTACGCCTTCTGGCGCCTCGCCACCACCACCGTCACCTTCGACCTGAACGGCGCCACCGGGACCGCCCCCGCCGATGCCACCTGGACCTACGGCGCGACCCTGACCTTCCCGAGCGACCCGACCCGCACCGGCTACACCTTCGACGGCTGGTTCACCGAGGACGAGGCGGGTGCGGAGATCACCTCCCTGGCGGCGAACGACAGCACCGACGCGGAGACGACCCTCTACGCCCACTGGCTCGCCAACGAGTACGAGATCACCCTGAGCGACGCCTACAACGTCAGCCCACTCGACAGCCTGCTCTGGAGCTACGACGCCGAGCTCGCGGGCCTCCCGACGGTTGAGGAGGTCAACGCCCTCCGCAGCGTCGATAGCGGC
>Ga0209087_1000041_pt1 | contig 66439 bp, 75 predicted proteins | sample S_130805_EF_Meta_FD_187321 | JGI IMG/M metagenome (GOLD analysis project Ga0209087, IMG submission 187321) | Freshwater microbial communities from Lake Simoncouche, Canada to study carbon cycling - S_130805_EF_MetaG (SPAdes) (version 2) | ecosystem: Environmental > Aquatic > Freshwater > Lake ... | reverse complement strand
CGCCCCAAATGTTCAAAACAACAGCGATGACTACTTTCATGGGTATAACCTAGGTGAAATAAGTGCAGAAATACTCAGCAATGGCCATCAATGTGAGGTGATTACCGCTTTAAACAATACACCTCCTGTAATAAACTCAACCAGTGGAAACATTGTGGTTCCAATTTCCACACCTTTTATTCTTACCGCTCATGCAACGGACGTGGATGGCGATGTGCTTTCTTACCTATGGGAACAAATGGATAACGAGTTAAGTACGCAGCCTCCGGTAGCCTCGGCTGCGGGGGGACCAAATTTCAGAAGTTTTAATCCTTCTTTGGATTCAAGTCGCTATTTTCCGAACCTTACTTCCCTAGCGGCCAACGGGCCCTTTACCTGGGAGGTGTTGCCTTCGGTGGCAAGGGTGATGGATTTCAGGTTAACCGTAAAAGACAACCATGCAGTAGGGACCTGTAATGATTTTATCGATTTAACCGTTACGACCAATGCCTCTGCCGGACCTTTTGTTGTTACGTATCCTTCAGCTTCAGGAATTACATGGGTAGGAGGAAGTTCTCAGTCGGTAACCTGGTCAATAGCGAATACCAATGTCGCACCCATCAATTGTGCAAATGTTCGAATTTTACTTTCAGTAGATGGTGGCCAAACCTATCCATATGTACTCTCCTCAACCACTGCAAATGATGGAACTGAAACAATTGTATGTCCAAACGTTTCCACGAATACTGCGCGCGTAATGGTTATGTCTGGTGCACAGACATTTTTTGACATTTCAGATAATAATTTCACCATTACCTGTGGAGCTACGCAAACACCTCTATTTAACGCAATCCCTGTAGCCTGTCAAAATGATGCAAACTACAGCTTGCCGACGACTTCAGACAATGGTATTTCAGGAACATGGACGCCGGCATTGAATGTTACCGCTGCGGGCACATTTACCTACAATTTTAATCCAGCAGCGAATCAATGTGCGAATGCAATGAGTTCTCAACTCACCGTTCAACCGCAAGTAGACCCCTTGTTTACGCATCCGACCACGTTTTGTGAGAATGAGGCATTTGTATTACCAACCACGGCTCAAAACGGAGTTACGGGTTCCTGGAATCCTCAAGTAAACACCCAACAAGTGGGTAGCACAGCAGTTACCTTCACGCCAGACGCAGGACAATGCAGTAATTCGTTGAACCAAACGATAGTCGTGAATGCAACGCCGACAAATGCACTGACACAAAACGGAATTACCCTTTCCTCGGTTGCGAATGGTGCAACGTATCAATGGATTGATTGTAACACGAATCAACCGGTGGTTGGCGCTGTGAATCAAAGTTTCACTACCACGGAAGTTATGGGAACGTATGCAGTAGTTGTTTCTCTGAATGGTTGTTCTGACACTTCCCAGTGTATTAGCGTGGATCAATCGGGGATAGTTGAAAATGCATTAACCTTTGGAATTACACCAAACCCTGCGAATGAAAGTGTGTTAATTCAATGGCAAGGGGACCATGTAGAAATGATTTTGCTCCTCGATGAGGCGGGGAAAACGGTAAGAAGAATATGGGTAAAAGGCAACGAGCATCAGCTGACGTTTTCTTTAGCACAGTTGGCCGCAGGCATCTATCATGTTCGTTTAATCGGAAGTGAGCATGTGACTACAGAAAAACTGATTAAATTGTGATGAGGTATCTTCTCTTTGTATTTACCTTGAGTGTTTATGGTTTCGGCTTGACTCAAACCTATTACTTAACGGGTCGGCCATTTACTTTTGAGCGAAACAACGCCATTAAGGAAGTGGGGAGCGCTTGGGGCATAACTGTAATCTACGCTGGGAGCGATGTTGTAGAACAGCTTGGACTTGATTCGATAAACAATGAAAATCAGCAGTTGGATTCGTTGATTGCTCTTCGTAGAGGCAAAGAATGGTTGGGTTCCTTTTACAAGCAAGTAGATTCCACAGAAGCCATTTTTGGACGAATTCGCAAACACATTTATACCGAGAATATTCAAGCAATGGGTCCTCCCAAAAAAGATGCTCCCTTTGAGGAACAAAAAATCATCTTACACCAACAAAAAAGAAGAACATACCAAGCATCTATTGTAGCGATCTCGAACAATCAGACAGCGACGTGTATTGCTACTTATTTGATTAAGTGGAATCGAAGTAAAAAAATGAAATTACAATCGCAATGTGCGGTACCGTATCAATTTCCTGAGAACGGGATCATAATCAAATAGCATTGGAAGCAAGGGTATTAAAGTCCACTGGGAGCTGGTATGTATTGGAAACGGATCAAGGGGAAGTCCTTAACGCCCGGTTGAGAGGAAGGCTTAGGCAGTCCGGGTTAAGCTTGACAAACCCAATAGCGGCGGGTGATCGTGTTACCTTAAAAAGTCAAGTGGATGAAGAGGGAAATTATGTCATAGAGGACATTTTACCTCGAGTGAACTACGTGGCTAGAAAATCAACCAACCTTAGCAAGCAAATGCAAATTTTGGCAGCAAATGTAGACCAAATGTTTTTGGTGGTTACCTTGTTAAATCCTAAAACGCAATCCCTCTTTATTGATCGATTTTTGGTTTCAACAGAATCTTTTCGTATTCCTACGACCTTGCTTTTTAACAAAACAGATTTGTATTCCGAAGAACATTGGAAGGAATTCAATCAAATGAAAGCTATGTATGAAACCATTGGGTATCCTTGTCTTCCCATTGAAGCCAAAGACCGTGATTCTGTTTTATTCCTTCACAGCCTAATCGACGGTAAACAAGTAATGCTAGGGGGGAACAGCGGTGTGGGAAAATCGACCTTAGTCAATGCTTTGGATGCTTCTATTCATTTGAAAATGGGAGAGATTTCTAAGGTTCACATGCAGGGAAAACACACCACAACCTTTGCAGAGATGTATAAATTTGCCAATGGCGGATATTTAATTGACACCCCAGGCATTCGATCCTTTGGATTGGTGGAAGTGGACAAAGCACACCTTGGGCATTATTTTCCCGAAATAAGAAAGGAAATGGAATACTGTAAATTTCACAACTGCTTGCATTTGAATGAACCAAAGTGCGCCGTAATGGATGCGGTAGAAAGTGGGAAAATAGACCTTCAGAGGTATCAAAACTACCTATCCATCTTAATGGAAAAAGATTCCTCCCCCTATCGATATAATGACCACGAATGAGGTCCCTTGTCCAATGTGTTTCTCAATTAAGGGTCGCGTTCGACTGAGCAAAAGTCTTTAAAATTATACCCGTGAATGAGGGGGCGGTGACCACTTGTCTGGATTCAAACGAGCGATAAATCGTTCGTTCGGTTTTTTTTATGTATTTTAACTGCCTGATTTTTAAAGTTTAACGAATGAAAAGCGTAATACTTGGGTTAAAAATTGGGACATTCATGATTGTTTTAGCTTTCTCGTCCACTGCCCAAACCAACTATTTTGAGAGCCACCAAATGATCGCAGACAGCTTAGAGGATGTCTATGGAATTCCATCTTCGGTGATGCTGTCGATTGCCTATCACGAATCCGCAGCGGGGAAGAGCAGGGTTGCCTTATTGTTGAACAATCACTTCGGAATCAAAGGCTCAAATGATTTAATGAAAACCCATGGAATCAAATCCGCCTATAAGTTTTTTCCTTCGGTAACAGATTCTTACATCGCCTTTTGTGAAATGCAACGCAAGCGAAGTTATTTTGAAACACATCAGTGTTCCGAGGATTCAAAAGCTTGGGTAAAAGCCATCGCAACATCTGGATACGCGGGGAATGCAACACAATGGTCACAACATGTTTTTGGCGTTATCCAAAAATTCGAACTGGATTAATACTGGTTGTTGTTTTTCTCTGTGTCAATCGTATAGGTAATGCCCAGGTTTAAACCTGCAGAGGCAGCACGGGTTTTATGGTAAGTGCTGTAAAACAGAGAATTGCTTAAAGAGTTCCCAAGTGCATCCACCCCTTTTGCGTCTTTGATACCATACTGTAAACGGAAACCAAACAGAATGCTTAGCGGAAGAGATTTAACGATGCGTGCATTTACGCCAAAACCAATAAATCCTGTGGTATAACTTTTTGCATAATTGGAAGAAACATTCGCTGTTGTTGGCAAGAAATTCTCTCTGGAATAGGTAGCATTTCTGATTTTATTATACTGCGCCCCCAATTCGAAATAAGCGCCGCCTTTGTTTTGAAATCGAAAAAACATAGGTGCTTGGAATGTACTCAAAGCTACTTTTGAGGTGTAATCTTGCGTGGCAACCACACCGGAATATTCTGCATTGTGTTTACCCCAATTGGTTTCCAGGCCAAAACCAAAAAAGCCCATTCTTATTCCCAATCCCAATCCGAAATTGCTTCCCCAAGCGGGTGCATAGTCTTGCTCCTCGCCTTTGTCAGATACATTTTGGTTAAATAACCAAGTTGAGTTAAATTGACCTTTTCCAGAGATGTCAAACAACAATTGTGCTTTTAAGGAGGAAGAAAAAAGCAAGATGAAAAGGAGGAGGTATAAGTTTTTCATAGTTAATTTTTTACGTGGCTACTAAATAGGATTATTTTAAAATCAAAGGTCAAGGTACAAAAGATTCTTTAATGTAAAGAAAATAAAAAACGCCCTCTTGGTTGTTCAACAGTTCCATCTCTGCGGTATAAAAGGGAATTTGAATTTTCTCTCCCGCCTTGTAAATAGGCTTGAACACCTCTGGATTGATTTTCAAGTTATATCCATCCCCGTTGTTAATGAAGGCTTTTTCAATATGCCAGGTCACTTTTTGAGGTACAGTTAGGCTTGAACCTGCATAGGCAGATTTTACAAAGGTGGTGTCTTGACCATAAACGGCCCCTGTCAAGCATAGAAATAAAAACAATCCAAATTTCATGGTACAATGTTGAATTCAATGGCAGAATAACCGCGCGCGCACCAACTGGAATTCGTGCAGGTACAAATGGTGGAACCTGCAGGAACCCAAATTGGCAAATGGGTCAATTGCTCTCCCGCACTGTGAACACCAAAACTAATCGGAATATTGTTGATTGCTAAATATCTACCATAGTAAAAATACCACTGGGTAGGAACACCACATGAAGCAAAAAATGACTGGTTGGATCCTGAAGTACTTGCAGGATAAACATCTTGATCATTCGCAAAAACACTTTCTATCTTCCAAACCTTACCTACAGGCACCGTTTGGGGAGGGTCGATGTTGGAAATAATTTTTACCTGGTTAAACTGTAAGTTTCCTTGACAGTAACCAATTAGATGTATTCCCAAAACAAAAAGCAGATGAGCGTAACGTTTCATGGTACAATGTTGAATTCAATAATGTTGTATTGGGTCGTTGCATTCCATCCTGCAATGGTGGCTCCAGCAGGAAGCCAAATGGGGCCAGAGGGAAGGGTTCCTCCTGATGCTTGTGGAAACCAGTTTATGCCATTAATCACCAAGGAGGAATAGGCAGAACTTCCACCATTTGTGTAGGATTGACCAGAATTTTCAACCTTCCAAACCTTACCCGCAGGCACCGTGTTAATGCCTACCCCACTAAACAAAAGTGCTTGATTGAATTGTAGGTTGCCTTGCGCCGAAATTTGTTGGCAACAAAGCATTAATAGCGAAATAAGCAGGAGTTTTTTCATTAGGGTACGATGTTAAATTCAATCACATTAATTTTTGCAACATTCACCCAAGCTTGTAACGTTTGTCCAGCATAAAGCCAAATCGGGTATTTTTGTTCCCATACAAAATAGGAAGCTGCATTGTAATTTCCGTTTCCAGATCGGGCAGAACGAACGACAAAGGCAGACCCATCAATTTTGATTTGATCGTCTTGGGTTAATGAGCTCGAAACCGAACCCACTGATGTTGCATACAAAACACTTTCTATTTTCCAAGCCTTTCCGGCAGGGACCGTTTCTTGTGCAAAGACCATTTTGGCCTGGTTAAATTGCAGGTTGCCCTGTGCACCTAGTTCATTGCAAAAACAGACAAATAGGAATAGGATAAAGAGATTTTTCATTAGGGGACGATGTTAAATTCCAGTACAGAAAGGCTTGAAATACCTGCGCCGACAATCACAGTTGACCCAGCAGGTAACCAAATCGGAAAGGAATGTAAAACAGCAGAATGGCTGCCGGAATTATAGTTGTAATTTAAACCTGCGTTCATTCCAACAATTTTAACATCTCCGTTGATAACGATGTTGTGCGTAGCAGGATTCCCTCCATGGACTCCATAAACTGAAGTTGGCGCATAGGACTCTATCTTCCAAACCTTTCCCGCTGGGACCGTTTGAAGTGTTGAGCTTACTAAAATCGCATTGTTAAATTGAAGGTTACCCTGGGCATTGGCAGAAACGGCACCAAAGAGTAAAAAAAAGAGCAGAAACAAAGAATTTCTCATGGCACAATGTTAAATTCAATGATACTCGCTACACCTCCGGTTAATCCGTTAAAGGTTACGTTTTGTCCACCACTGATCCAGAAAGGAAATGATTCAAATTCAGGCCCATAACCCGTATGTGAGTTCTTTAAAAAGATGCTGTTTCCCGCAACATTAACCCCGAAATAAGATTGGTATGAACTTAAGCCAACACCTTCGATTTTCCACACTTTGCCGGCAGGCACGGCGAAGTTTGAACCGCCTCCAGAAAAATTTAAATTCAGTACCTGGTTAAATTGTAAGTTGCCTTGAGAAAACACCAAGGAATGAAAGGCAATAAAAAAGCAAACAAGAATTGCACGCATCTTTTCTAGGTTAATGATAGGTTTAAAATTACGAATTCTAAATTGGCCCCAATGTTACTTTTTGGTTATCAAAAAAATAAAACATTTATGTGCGATATATTGAATGTTTGGAATGTGTACATTTATGAGCCTTAAAATATTTACATCATGACGAAATTTACATTTTCACGCTTTTTTAAACAAACCCTTTTAATGGTTTTGGGTTTAATTTGTTTTACAACCCTAAAGGCCCAGGCGCCAGAAGGCATCAATTACCAGGCGGTCATTCGAACCACTTCAGGAACCTTGGTGTCCAATTCAACGGTTGCCATCCGCGTTCAAATTAAACAAACTTCATCAACGGGTACCGTAGTATATGCCGAAAGACAATCTGTTCCTACCAACCAATATGGTTTGGTGAATTTTGTGATTGGTTCGGGTACCATTCTTTCAGGTACGTTTTCATCTATCAACTGGGCAACCGGAAATTACTGGGTGAGTTTAGCGGTTGATTTCTCCAATGGTACCAACTATGTTGACTATGGGTCTCAACGTTTAATGAGTACACCTTATGCTTTGTATGCCAAAACAGCAGGCGTACAACTCAACCAATGGCGATACGGCGCTGTTGCACCTGCGGCTGCATTGGGCAATGTAGGAGATTTTTACTTAGATACAGCTACCGGAAATGTATATTACAAATCTGCAACGACCACTTGGACACTTACCGGAAACATTAAAGGCCCAACAGGCGCTGCGGGTGCTCAAGGTGTAGCCGGAGCTACAGGAGCAACGGGTCCTGCGGGTGCTCAAGGGGTTGCGGGTCCAACCGGTCCAACGGGATTAACTGGCGCAACCGGTCCGGCGGGGGCAACGGGACCTCAAGGGATTGCTGGGCCTACAGGAGCAACAGGTGCTCAAGGAGTTGCTGGTCCTGCGGGTGCAACGGGACCTCAAGGGGTTGCTGGACCTACAGGAGCAACAGGTGCGCAAGGAGTTGCTGGTCCTACGGGCGCAACGGGACCACAAGGCGTTGCCGGTCCTGCTGGTGCACAAGGAATCGCGGGAACAAATGGCAATACCATATTAAATGGCATTTCTGCTCCATTGGCAGCAACAGGGGTAAATGGTGATTTTTATTTGAATACAGCAACCAACACAATCTACGGTCCTAAATCAAATGGCGTTTGGCCAGCGGGAGTTTCTATCATCGGCGCAACAGGTCCTCAAGGTCCGGCGGGGCTTCAAGGTCCAGCAGGTCTTCAAGGGATGATGGGTGCAAGTGGAAACACGGTATTAAATGGCGTTGTGGTTCCATCTGGAGCAACAGGTGTTGATGGTGATTTTTACATCAACACAGCTACAAACACCATCTATGGTCCTAAGGCAAGTGGCGCTTGGCCAAATGGCGTGTCTTTGGTTGGTCCAGCAGGAGGTGGTGCAGGAACCTATTCCTCAACGTCTAACACCTTGATTTATACTTCAGACGGCTTCTAAAATGAAAGAAATACTAAAATGTATTTTTTCGTTGGTCCTATTTTTCTGTGTTACAACCGTATTTTCTCAAGGGAACTTACAGTTCAATCAGGTGAAATTGGTAACGTCCCAAGAAACCGTCCCTGCCGGAAAGGTTTGGAAGGTTGAAAGTGCGTTGTCAGGAGAAGAACGTTATCCAACGAGTGGTTCAACTTTACCCTCAAACAGTAGATTTATTTTGGTAAATGGCAATTCTGTATGTGTCCATGAAGAGCATGTAGCGACAACAGGCGTTGGCTTCAATGGTTGCTGTGGGGGTGGGTTTTGGATGAACAATGTCGGAATGGCTGTAAACAGTACAACCCCTGTCTTGGTGCAAGTAACCGCACAACCAACGAAATTACCCTTGTGGCTTCCTTCGGGATCCACACTTTCCATTGGAACCAAGGTAAGTTCTATTTCTGTAGTCGAATTTAACATCGTTCCATGAGTCGAATCCTAAGTTTTCTTTTCTTAATTTTTACCCTAAGCATTTGGTCTCAAGGAAACTTGCAGTTCAATCAGGTAAAATTGGTTTCTACGCAAGAAACGGTTCCCGCAGGTAAGGTGTGGAAAATGGAAAACTACATGCCTGCTTCACAATTGGCAATCGACATAAATCGCCAACCAAACATAGCCGTTGCCGGGGGCACAAAGAATTTCATAGTGTTGATTAATGGGAATCAGGTTTTTTTACAAACAACAATCACACGCGAAGTGGGACGTAATGATGGCTATTGGAGCCAAGATGGCTATGCCGCTGCTTCAGATTTTAAAACATTGAATTTACCTTATTGGTTTCCTGCAGGAACAACGGTCGCGGCCTCAACTAATATACTTTATGTCAACGTGATTGAATTTAACATTGTACCATGAATCGAATCATTAGCCTATTATTTTTGGTGTTTTCCATTTCTACTTGGTCGCAAGGAAACTTGCAGTTCAATCAGGTAAAATTGGTTTCATCTCAAGAAACCGTTCCGGCTGGTAAAGTTTGGAAAATTGAAAACATCTTGCCTTCTGTGAGGCCAACGACTACTTCTTGGGGCAACGCTACGGTAGATTTTATCATTAACATCAATAATCAAGCGGTCTATTATCTTTCCTCTGAATCCAAAGGGAATTTGGGTGGAAATGGCACTACAGGAATTGCTGCCATTACCGCAGGAATAGGAAATTCTCCATTGTGGATTCCTGCGGGAACCCTTCTGTCTGCAGGGACCAATGTGTTTTCAATCAGTGTAATCGAATTTAACATCATTCCATGAGGTTTTTCTTGAGCATGCTTTTCTTGTCTTTTGCCTTGGGGATTTGGTCTCAAGGAAACTTGCAATTTAACCAAGTGGTTACATACACGGGTTCAGGTTCCGGATCCTTTTCATATAACAGCCCTACGTGGACCGTACCTGCGGGTAAGGTGTGGAAAGTTGAATCTGCATCCCCGAATCTTGGAAACGCAGCGGTAACGAGAGCCATTAATGTAAATTCGGGTGTTGATTGGGGTTCTTATCGCTTAACATCCTCTGGTCAAGACCTGTCTGTGAGTCCCTTTCCTATATGGTTAAAGGCCGGAGACCAAGTACAATTAAACGCTTCAGGAAATTGTTGTTCAACCACCAGTTTTTCCTATGCCATTTCAGTGGTTGAATTTAACATCGTTCCATGAGGTCTATCATTAGCATTCTATTTTTGTTTTTTGCCTGTGGGATTTGGTCTCAAGGAAACTTGCAGTTCAACCAAGCTCTTTACTTGTCTGCAAATGCCGACAACACCACCCAATGGACGGTGCCTGCGGGAAAGGTGTGGAAAATTGAGGCAGTAGGTATTTACAGCTCTACCTTGACGGTTTATTTTAATGGAGCCACCTCCTTTATTTATGCAGGTGCTTATTCCAACTCAAGTCCTTCTGCCTATTATCGAAATGCAGATGCTTCGCCTATTTGGTTGCCAGGGGGCAGTGTCCTAGGGCAATCTTGTGGTTGTGGATCCAATCGCTGGTTTAGTATTTTAGAATTTAACATCGTTCCATGAAAAAATTATTTTTGTTGACCTTTCTTGTGGTGTCTAAATTTATTTTTTCCCAAGGAAACTTACAGTTTAACCAAACCTTACTTCTTTCAACTACACAAGCGAATAGCGTATTGTTAGGAACCGTTCCTGCAGGCAAAACATGGAAAATAGAAGGGTTTGGTACGGCCGCCGATGGCTACAATGAATGTCGTTTTTCCTTTGATGGAAGCAACGTTGCATTTCGTGCCGGTAGCGTTCATATTTATGGATCAAGCTATGCTTATGCAGGTGAGGCAAAAGGCATTTGGATTCCTGCCGGAACCACTTTGTATTCCCTAGGGTGTAGTTATTACCGTTGGGTTAGCGTTGTCGAATTTAACATTGTCCCCTGATGAAATTTTTGTTAATTCTTATACTGAGCGCCTGTGCGCATTGGGCTTTCGGACAAGGAAATTTGCAATTCAACCAGGTGTTAAGAATCGGTAATTCCCCCCTAACTGTTCCTGTAGGCAAAGTTTGGAAAGTCGAATCCTACCTTCAAAACGAAGTGGTTTATAATTCTAATTATCAAGCCAACTGTGGGAGTTTAAACTATCACAGACCATTGGTTATTAATGGAAATAATTACTATTTTCTAGGAGATGTTTCCTACGGTGCAGCCAGTGTGTTTTTGATGAATGGAAACAAACTACCCGTATGGTTAAAGTCAGGAGACATCGTTAACACGGTTTGTCCGACGGATTTCGCTAGTGTAATTGAATTTAATATTGTACCTTAGGGCTATGAAAAGAGCACTCGTTTTGACTTTATTCTTATTGAGTATAACCACCTTTTTTGCGCAAGGAAACCTTCAGTTTAATCAGGTAATTACATCTGCTTTTGCATCGGGTAATGTAACACCGGTTACCGTTCCTGCAGGCAAGGTGTGGAAGCTTGAGAATTGTATGTTAAATTCGACAGGGAATTCATATACATATATGCTTTACAATGGTGTTTATTATAATCTAAGGCAACAATTGTCATCGTCTCAGGTGGCAAACTTCCCTTTTTGGCTTTCAGCGGGTAGTACCGTAACTTTTGGCGCAGGCGGTGCCTCTGGAGGGGTGATAAGCATCATTGAATTTAATATTGTACCTTAGAGCCATGAAATTTTTATTCCTTTTTTCCTTTTTTATGTTGTGGTTCACACCCTTTTTCGCTCAGGGGAATCTTCAATTTAACCAGGTAAAATTGGTTAGCGCTCTTGAAACCGTTCCGGCCGGTAAAGTTTGGAAAATTGAAAGCGTGATTTATAACATTCCACAAACAGCCTCTGGATCTCAGTCAACAAATGGCGGATGTAGCGTTTTTTATTATGAATCCACGGCCATAGAAATTGCGGGTACACCGACTAAGGTTGGTCAAGGTACACAAGCTGCATCTTATTCAAGCTTGTCCTATACCCATTCATACACGATTTTACCCATTTGGATACCAGCAGGAACAACCCTTTCTGGTGGCGTCTGTTTAAACAAAATAAGTGTCATAGAATTTAACATAATCCCATAACCATGAAATCATTTACCCTCGTTTTACTCTTAGCCGTTTCTTTTTCAGGATTCACACAAACAAACATGCCTGACCGTGTTGTTTATGCTTCTGCGGGAATGTACACTACACCGACTTTAGGATTGAATTTGATTAACAATAAAACCATGACCTACACCATTGGTGAACCCGTGATTTATGGTGGATTGGTCGCATCAAAATACATCTTTAACGGTTTTGAACAAGGTGATGTCCTTGTGGCTGTTAGCCCAGGTGTTGTAATGTTAGAAAAACCAGGACAACCTTTTAAAGTATATCCAAACCCTGCTACTACACAAAGCATTGTTGCCGGACCAGAGGAGCAAACGGAAGCCGTAAACATTCAATTAATGGATCTTAACGGGAAACTAATTGCAGAGTATCAAATGGAAAACAACAGGTTGGTGATTGACTTCGAAAATCAATTGGCTCCAGGTACCTATTTCTTGAATTTTTACAACTTGAGTGGTGTATTCATTCAGCAAACGAAATTGATGAAGTCCAACGGGGCGTCGAACTGATCTTTTCCCCAAAGGTTGTAAGCCTTTCATTGATTAAATCCTTCTCGCTTTATCCCATTGATATAAAAATAAAACCCTTCATGCGAAGGGTTTTTTATTTCCCTCATTAAAGCAAGCTTTATTCGGTATAAACAAAAAAGTCCGCTTCGTACGAAGTGGACTCCTTTTGTGATCCCGTTTGGATTACCTAATGAACACAGGTGGAGGGCTCAATCCAATCATAGCGTCCACTTTACTGCGTAAAGCTCGGTCTTTTTTGTCCTATCCTCATTAAAGCAAGCTTTATTCGGTATAAACAAAAAAGTCCGCTTCGTACGAAGTGGACTCCTTTTGTGATCCCGTTTGGATTCGAACCAAAGACCTACTGCTTAGAAGGCAGTTGCTCTATCCAACTGAGCTACGGGACCTAAATCGTATTAATAAAAAAGGGGATGATTACTCATCCCCTGGTCGGGGCGGCAGGATTCGAACCTGCGACCTCCTGGTCCCAAACCAGGCGCGATGACCGGACTACGCTACGCCCCGATTTTGATCAAATTCGCTTTTACAATATTTCAATTTCTCATCGCTCACCTTCACATTGTTGCGGTGGGAGCGAGATTCGAACTCGCGGTACAGTTACCCGTACGACAGTTTAGCAAACTGTTGGTTTAAGCCACTCACCCATCCCACCTTTTAAGTTTGGGAGGGCAAAAATATGAAATCCTTTTGGTTTGTTAAAGTATTTTCGTAAAAATCAGGTTATTCATAACTAAAAACACCATGTTCACTCGATATGACTAACTCCTTTGACCCCGAAGCCTCTACATGACCAATGATTTTTGCTTCAACTCCGAACTTTGCCGATGTCTTAATCATTTCCTGTGCAGTCATTGGGTCCGTATACATTTCTAATCGGTGCCCCATGTTAAACACCTTGTACATTTCCCGCCATGAGGTTTTTGATTCTTCTTGTATCATTTGAAACAAAACCGGAATCGGAAAAAGGTTGTTTTTTACAATCTTCACCCCTTTCGCAAAATGCAAAATCTTTGTTTGCCCCCCACCTGAGCAATGAACCATTCCATGAATCTTGCTTTTGTGTTGTTTTAGTATTTCTATCACAATGGGAGCATAGGTGCGGGTAGGCGACAGGACCAATTTACCTGCATTCAGCAAGGAATTCGTAACCGCATCGGTTATATTTTTGCTTCCTGAATACACCAAGTCTCTTTGAATGCTGCCATCGTAACTTTCCGGATATTTTGACGCCAAAGCATGGTTGAAAACGTCGTGCCTGGCAGAAGTTAAGCCATTGCTTCCCATCCCACCATTGAATTCCTTTTCATAGGTCGCTTGGCCATCTGAGGCGAAACCAACAATGACATCACCGGGCGCTATGCGGTCATTACTGATGACATCGGAACGTTTCATGCGACACACGACCGTTGAGTCTACGATGATCGTTCTTACAAGGTCTCCCACATCCGCCGTCTCTCCACCTGTTGAATATATTTCAAGTCCATGCGACCTTAATTCCTCGAGTAGATCTTCAGTGCCTTCAATGATTTCTTTTAAAACCTCCCCGGGAATCACGTTTTTATTTCTCCCAATGGTTGAGGACATTAAAATAGGTCCGGTGGCCCCAACGCACAAAAGGTCATCTACATTCATGATCAAGGCGTCTTGTGCAATTCCACGCCATACGGATAAGTCTCCCGTTTCTTTCCAATAGACATAGGCCAAAGAAGATTTTGTGCCTGCACCATCCGCATGCATGACCACACAATGTTCTTCGCTGTTTCCTAAATAGTCGGGTACGATTTTACAGAATGCAGAAGGAAAAATTCCCTTGTCAAGGTTCTGTATTGCATTGTGGACATCCTCTTTGCCAGCGGAAACCCCACGTGATTGGTATCTTTCGTCTGCCATGGTCCGTTTTGGTGCAAAAGTATAAATTAATACGTAGTGTTGTCAGAATCTGATTCCAATTGATTTAATATCTGTTCAACATCCAATTCGGTTGTTTTTAATTTGTCCTTGCAAAATTGAATCAGCTCTGAAGCGCGTTTGACTTTAATTGACAAGGCATCTATGCCGATTTCACCACTTTCCATTTCTTGCACGATTTGTTGCAATTCTTCGAAAGCAGCCGAGTAACTTTTGTTTTCCATACCCCAAATTTAATTAATTTTGACCTTCTTAAACGCCCCATTTTACCCGAACGGAATGTCCTTTTATATTCGATTTTTTCTCGCATCCTTGCTATTGCTCACCGCATGTGAATCAAAGGAGAGAAATTCGAAAGCGCTGAGTGGCACAGAATCATTTGACATGGAGGCGCCCACACGGCATGACAAACAGTGGATGCATGACAGCGCCCAGGTTTTTTTTCAAAAACAGTTCAACAAGGTTCCGTTCAATGGACATTTTCTGGTTGCGAAAAACGGCCACATTCTGTTTTCAAAGTCCACGGGGTATGCGGATTTCGAACATAAAATAAAACTCTCACCCCTTACACCCATTCATGTGGCTTCAATCAGCAAAGTGGCTACGGCATTGGCAGTTTTAAGACTGGTCGACCAAAAAAAAATCAAGCTGAACGCCAAAGTGACCCGCTATTTGAAAAGTTTTCCTTACCCAGAAATTACGGTGAAAAGCTTGTTAAATCACCGAAGTGGATTGCCTTATTATGGGTATTTCACCAATGATGCTTGCAGAAGAAATTCCATGTTGAACAATGACTCCATACTTGAGATCATGGTGAAGCACAAGGTTTCTTTGAATTTCCCGACAAATAAGAAATTTGCCTATTCGAACACCAACTTTGTGATCCTCGCCTTGATTGTTGAGGAGGTTACAGGGCTCCCCTTCCCAAAGGCGATGCAAAAACTTATTTTCAATCCTTTGAAAATGGAGCATTCCTATGTGTTATCGTCCTATGAAGATTACAAAAAAGCAGCGAAGAATTACAATGCCAATCATTTTCCTTATCCTTTTGGTTACCTCGATGCGATTTATGGCGATAAGAATTTATATACCACGGCAAAGGACTTAATGACAATGGACAAGGCGACCTGTTTTAATCACTTTTTGAGTGATTCGTTAAGAAACCAAATGTATAAAGGGTACAGTTACGAGTTTCCCGGCACAAGAAATTATGGTTTGGGGACGCGGCTCAAGGAACAGCCGGGGAAAAAAACTTTTTTCTTTCACACGGGGTGGTGGCATGGAAACACCGGGTTGTACGGTTCCTTAAGGAAAGATACCGTTTGCATCGTTGCCATTTCCAACGTTTTTGACAGACGGGTTTACAACTTAAACGACCTTATTTTGGATTTTGGAAACTACTGCGTGCGTGATTCTGAATAAAAATGATAGGCATTCTATTGGATATCCATAAATTAATCATAGTTTCGCAAAGTGAAATGGGGTAGTGGAAGAAAGGTGGAATGTTAAACCCTTGCAAAAGGGATGTTTTCACTGGACTAAGGGCTCTTCGTTTATCACAATTAGTATTTTATTTTAAAGTTTTATTATGAACATGTATGTTTCAAACCTAAGCTTTCGCGTAGGTGAACAAGAATTAGGAGAGCTTTTCGCTCAGTATGGAGAAGTAGCTTCTGTAAAAATCATTACAGACCGTGAAACGGGTAGATCTCGTGGATTTGGTTTTGTTGTTATGGATAGTGATGAAGAAGCGCAAAACGCGATGAACGCATTGTCTAATTTCGAATTAGGAGGACGTAACATCAACGTTTCTGAAGCTCGTCAACGTGACGAAAGCGAACAAAAAGGGAAACGCTGGTAAGACCACGTTTTAAATTAAATTTATTTAATTTTTCTGCTTGCATTTTGTTTGGTCTGTGATAAGGTCGAACAAAATGCTTTTTTCGTTACCCTCGGGCAGGATTGCTTGAGGTTTTTTTTGTTTACTTCCTGAATACAATTTCTAGTTTTCCTTGAGCACATGGGTGTACGGCACTCTTGTTTTCTTTGTGTGACATTTTGCTTACTGTGTGTTGTGCTTTCGTTCTTTTATTTTCAATGTTGACCATCTCTTTTTATATTTCCAACTTGTGTTGGTACAGTCCAGTTTGATTAACGTGTCATTTTTAACTAGCGCCAAACCACATATTCCAGGTGTGTTGTTGTAGATATTTTTGGTAGCCCATGGAAAGTCAATGTCCATTGGAGAGGTCCCAACCCAAAGCGATTCATTCGGTAAAATTTCGATTAAAGTGTCCGCTGTCGCGCTGAATTCTCCTTGGTTATGGTCGAGCGGATAGCGGGGAATATGCAATCGGATATTATGATCAGTCTTGTTTTGCACGGAATAATGAAGATGGTTAACAGCATCACATGACAATAAAGAAAAACTTGTCAAGACCATTGATATGAAGTTTCTAATTATCATGTTTTCATACTTCAGACATAACTTTTATATAAGAAAAATGAAGTTATGAATATTGTTCTAAATAAGGTGGGATAAGCGATAAAATCATTGATTCCAATAACTTTAAGAGGCCTAAAGTTAATATCCTAATCCCATACTCATATTTACATCAGCCTCCTCTATAATCATTCGAGTTCATCGAAGTTTCCTGGGATATGTACGACGAAAATACCCCTCTCATTCAACTACTTCCCAATACAATATCCTATACCACATCTGAACCCCTTGATTTCATTGGGTTTCAGCATCTCTATTTTGTTCGTGTGCCACTATTGTGTCGTGACACACAAGGGTAGATATTAGTGGGGAAATCGGAGGGGGATTGGGTGTTGATAACTATATTCTGAAAAGTAATAAACTCCTCCTACAAATTATTTTTTTCTGTTTTTTAACTTCAATCCAATTATTGTATTTGAAACAGGAGGCTCTTTAGTAAGTTCGTTAGGAAACATTTTCGCTCCGATAGCAATAACAACTCGCTCAATTAGTAACCTTGTGTGGTCGCTTGTTTCGGGTGGTAATTGAATTATAGAATATTCATCCCAATCCTCAAATGAATGATGCTTCTGTTTAACGGGATATCTTTTAGATAAAGACTGCTTCGTTTCACCAAAATAAATCTCTTGTTTCTCGCGATTCAATAATATATATATGTTATTTTCATTAAGTTCCTTGGAAATTTCAGTTCTTTTTTTCCACTCTGTAATTTGAATCCTTCGTAATAATTCATCATCTGAACTCAGATCATGAAATCCGGGAATCGTTTATCAGAAGTAGTGATAAAATTGGAAGCAGTTACGGATCGTTGGTTGGAGTTGTCTGAATACGTTTAGGATCAATTCATTAGTCGTTCAACCGTCCAATACATTGCTATGCATGCAATGATCATGGATGTAGGATAGACAATACGTTCCTTGTACCATTGTTTTTTAGAGAACCATTTTGCAACTAGAAAGTAGGCCATGCATAGAATGGTGATTTGAGCCAGTTCTACACCAATATTGAAAAATAAAATCGAACCAATTAAATGTTCTTCTTGAATTCCGATTTCATTAAGAGCACCTGCAAACCCCATTCCATGGATCAATCCAAATGTAAAGATCACGAAGAGTCTCCAAGGATTAATTTTTGAATGGATCAGATTTTCAATAGCAGCCAGCAGTATTGAAAAGGCTATGAGTGGCTCTACAATGTGAGAATTTGGAATGATCCAACCTACCGCTGACAAGCCAAGTGTTAGACTGTGTGCAATTGTAAAGACTGTGCATTGTAGAATTACAGATTTTAATTCTGAATTCAACAAAAACAGACTCAAAATAAACAGTATATGGTCATAGCCTAGTGGAATTACATGGGTAAAACCAAGCCATGTGAAATTACTTGCCTGATCAGTGAATGACATATTCTGTCTTTAAAAATTCATTTTGTTTTACTCCACTAAAAATCGTTGGAAAGATTCTTGGCCGTTTAATTCAGCTTGTAAAATGTAGATTCCTTTTTGTAAACCTGAAATATCAATTGGTTGCGTATAACTTGTTTTTTCATAAACTAAACCTCCCTTGCTATCTGTTATGGATACATAAACTTCTGATTCTATTTTTAGATCAATATCAAGTTCAAGGTAGTCGTATGCAGGATTAGGCTGAATTTTGAATGGGATCACTTCTTTTTGATTTTCAATTAATCCAGTGGATAGGTCAACGGTATATCTAACAATAACTTCGTTGTCAAGGTTGACATTCGTACTCCAAATGAACTGTGCATCTTGATTTTGATCGTCAAAGATCGATATGAAATTCATGTAGGCAGGTTTATTATCTACGCCTATTGCTACATTCGTGTATATCGTTGCATTAGGCCAAGAAGAATCGTCAAATAATTCATTCATCCAACCATTCGGCTTGTTCCAATGTAGGCCATAGTAATTACTTCCATCCTGGGAATCAGCAATATTACAATTCGATGAAAGTCTATACGTTCCATTTTCCGTTGGACAACTTAGATCCTTAATGGGAGAAGTATAGAATGTTTGTGCTTTCCAATCTGGACCAGTGATAGCAACGGTATTATCATTTTCATCTTTAAATACGGCCACCATACCACCATCTCCGATATGTTGAAGAGATCCATTATTGTTCTCCGTTCCAATCCCAAGATTTTCTTCCCAATCCACTAACAGCATCGAGATTGTAAATGGTCTATTGACTCTGAATCGCACAATATTCGAGTTGAATTGGGTGTACGGCACATTGTCCTTACCAACAGGAATACCGTTGATATACATTTCAAAATAATTATCAGCAAAAATATATGCAGTGATCACTTCGCCTGTTGGATCAATTGTCACGATATCAGAACCGTCTAATGCATTAAGTGCTGCAGTTGATGTTGAGAATGTCGAACCGTTACATGAATTATAAAGGTCGGATGCAAAAGGGAAAGCATTGTCAGAGTAATTAACAGTTGCAGGAACTTCCCATATTGTATTGTCTGATGCAGTTATTGTTCCTAATGCAGGAGTTCGACCACCGATACACGAATATAGATTTTGTGCTGTTGTGGTTGCTAAGCCTTGTGTTACTGAACCAGAACCGTTGTATTGTGCGAAAAGTACGCTGCAGTTTAGGATCACTACCGCGCTTAGTAATTTTTTCATAACAAACCTGACTTATTCGATAATCAGTTTCTTGGTAATTTTCTTGTTGTAAACGGAGATCTTTAATAGATATACGCCTTTACTCAGATTACTCGTGTTAATTTTATTTGCATAATGATCTACATAAAACAATCGTTGACCTGTATAACTATAAATTGCCATAGAGCGAATATCTTTTTCAATAGCATCATTACTTAATTCAATTGTTAATTGATCCTTTACAGGATTTGGATACAAATAAACACCCATTTCTATTCCAGGAATATCAGAAGTTCCAGCAACAATATCGCATTGAGCAAAACCGTTCGTATATGTTTGAGTTGTTGTGCCTGATGGAGAAATGAAATTGAAGGTGTAGGTGTAAGGACCAGGGTTTCCTCCGGGATTCCAATTGTAATCAACAGAATATGTTTGTCCTCCTAAGGTGTAACTTAAAATATAGCCATTTCCACTTCCATTTGCAACACAACTTGTAATTACTGCTCCAGTTAACGGATTTGTCGCAGGTCTAACTGGACTCGCTTGTGGTTGAGGGATGATCTGGTAAGTTGCGTCCTCTGTGACAACACCAACCATCTTCCCAACCATATACGGAGCAGATGCAGTACCATGATAATGGTAAACACCATCAGTGCCAAAATGACCGTGATTAATATCTAACGTACTCATAGGAGAACCATCAGGCTCAACACTTCCATAAACGGCAAATCCGTCAAGAGCAAAAGCAATAGGCAAGGTATTCGTTTGTTGGCTGTAAAGATGTAGTGGAGCAATATGGTAATGGTAATCATCCGCGCGACCTGAGTGTCCACCGAAATTATCCAATTGACCCGCAAGATATGCATCAACTCCTGCATTCGTATAAGGATTGAAAATTGGAACTCCATTGACAGCAACTGCTAATGCCCCACGAATAAAATGCACAGTATTAACGGGTACAGGTGTAATAGCAATTACGGGATTCAAAGGAATACTCCATGCATTTGGTCCAACATAACATTGAGGAATTGGAACTTGTTGTTGCCATCCTGTAATCCCAGCCATCATTTCATGATCAGGAATACCTTTGGATTCTACATAAAAGTAGTTGTTGTCCCAAAATGTATTTATAGCAGGTTTAAATGGTGTAAACGCTAGATCCATTGTATTAGGATCGGTTGTACTCAGTTTTTTCTTCCAATTTTGACTTGTAAAACTGAACAACGAACTTATAAGTCCTACTGCGATCACTGGCACAATGTAGCGTAATTTAGTTTTACGAAATTTAAAATACACGATACCGCCAAGCGCTGCGACAGTAATAAAAAGTATGATCAAACTGCTGTTTTTAACTGGGTTTTGAGGAGTGCTATCAGCGGTTTTGTCCAATTCAAGTTTTTTATTGAGATCAGCGATCTTCTTCATTTTTTCCTTCACGAATTGACGATCTTCGGAAACTAGTTCAGATACAGGGAAATGAATCATGGAATGATCTTCCTGTTCCAGGTAGACCTTTCCATCTTTACACATAAAGAAAAATCCACTGATCTCTTTACCGTTAGTGAGGTGCCAATCCTTTGCGATGACATTCTCATAATTTGCATCGTGTGCAAATGACAATTGACTAATTAATGCAATTGTAAGGACAAGGAAATATTTCATAGCTTAAATTTTTATTGCTTTAATTTTTTGACGATAAAGAGATTTATTTCTGTCAGTTGAGGTGTTATTTTTTTTTCTGAGGAGGTTCTGGCTGGAAATAATCGCGAATTTCAAGTACAAGAGACTCGAATTTTTCCATTTGTTTTGGAGAACATATTTTTTTTAATTGTTTCGCTTGTTCGAGTCGAAGCATTTCCATATTGAATTCATTTTCAGAAATTCCATGAGCAAGTTTTATGACTAATTCATCATTTATTTCTTTATTGAACATTTCGACATTCATTGAATCTCGAGCATCTCGGATCTTGCCCTCTAAAACTTTTTCTTTAGAAAAGAACTCTTCCCTGATTCTTTCGAATTCTTTAACTTGACCATTACTGAGTTGAAGTTCTGAACGTAGAATTTCTGTAACATCATTATGCCGTGGTTTTTCTTTAGGGCCTGGTTGTGCTATTTCTCTCCAAATTAAAATACCCAATAATCCACAGTTGAGGATAATAAGTACGATTACAATTCGTATTAAAATTCGATTTTTAGTGAAAATATCCATGTCATTCAGTTAAGGAAGTCGGGTTGATCAAGATTTCTTTTGAAACCATACTTAACTTTTCTTCTCTATTATTACTCGTTTTCTTAGCGTCCATTGAACTAGACATGAAATAACCTATGTTCAGAATGGCAATAAGACCTATAAGCGCTACTTTTTTCTTGTCCAATTTTGAACTTCTGGATAAAATTTCAGGAGATCTGAGTTTATCCAATAGAGTATCCGTCCAATCGCTCGAAGGGGATATGTGTTTTATCGAATCAAGTTTATGCTCCAAGTTGTCCATTTTATTTTGTAAGTCTTGTTCTTTCATTGTTTTTTATTTGACGTTCGTTAATAAAATATCTGTCATTTTCTAAGTAGTTGTTTTTAAACTAAGTAGTATTTCATTCTGCACTTTCTTTTTTGCTCTGTAGATCAAGGTTTCTATTGCAACGGTTGTCGTATTCATGATTTCAGCGATCTCACCGTTCGTATAACCTTCAATTCGACTTAGTGTGTATGCGATCCGCTGGTTTTCAGGTAAAGTATCCATTATTAATTGGATCTCATTCATTTGCTCATCTTCGATCAAATGGGCATCAGGTTGTGCGCCACCACTCAACCAATTTGAAACGCTATCCAACTGTAATAATTTCCCAATAGATGATAGTCTTTTTTTCCTTTTACGCTTTCTTAGTTCATCAATGCTCTTTGTTATTGCTATTCGATAGATCCAAGTTGAAAGGGATGAATCTTCGCGGAAAGATTGAATAGATTGAAATACTTCGATAAATACTTCTTGAGAGATATCTTCAGCATCCTTTTGATCCAATAGAAAACGATAACAGGTATTTAGAACACGTGTAGAATACGTTTGGATCAACACCGTGAAAGCGCCTTGTTCACCCTTTTTTAATCGCAGGATCAAATCAATATCTTCCATTGTTGAAATAAAAAGAGGTAAATACGCACACTAAGCTACTAAATGATTTTATTAAAGATCACTAGTGTCCGATAATACTTTTTGAAAAGCGGGATTTCCAAGATGGATTTCCCGCTTTAAGTGTAATTTGGTTTTCCCGAACTAAATTATATGAATAAAAGTAGCTACTTTTTTGGACAGTCCGTTTTCGGACAGCCGACAATCGTATGCATGGGAAAACCGATTAGAAATCATTGATTCCAATAACTTTAAGAGGCCTAAAGTTAATATCCTAATCCCATACTCATATTTACATCAGCCTCCTCGATAATCATTCGAGTTCATCGAAGTTTCCTGGGATATGTACGACGAAAATACCCCTCTCATTCAACTACTTCCCGATACAAAACCGGGAAAATATGGCACCCAGAATATCGGTGTCAATTTCGATTTCACCGGTGATGTTTCCCAAGGATCGCATGGCTGATCGGATGTCTATGGCAACCAAGTCTGCTGGGAGATTTTGCGTAATTCCATTCAACGCGGCATGCAAGGCAACCTTGGTTTGTTCCAATGCTTCCAAATGGCGCACATTGGAAACAATCGTTTCTTGGTTTACATCAAAATCTTGTTTTATTCCTGCGCTTAACAAGGTTTTTAATGCTTCGATGCCCTCGCCGGTTATGGCACTCAAGGAGGCATCCTCAGCGCCGGAGGCTTTTGTTAAATCTGTTTTATTCGCCACCCATAGCACCCTTTTTTCAGGGAATTTGGTTCGCATTTCATCTACCCAACCCTTGTCTTGGTTGAATTGCTGAGGGTTGTTCGCGTCACTTAACACCAATACAATCCTTGCACGTTCGATTTTTTCCTGCGCCCGAGCCACACCCATGGCCTCTATCGTTTCATCCGTATCGCGAATTCCTGCGGTATCCATCAACCTAAAGGGTATGCCGTCAATGTTTAGCACCTCTTCAATCACATCCCGTGTGGTACCTGGAATGGCACTTACGATTGCCCTTTCTTCCCCCAATAAATAATTTAACAAGGAACTTTTCCCAGCATTCGGTGCCCCAACGATGGCCACAGGCACCCCTTCCTTCATGGCATTTCCAAAGGCAAAACTCGCAATCAATCGATGGATCTTCGACAGTACATCGGTCACTAAGGTGGTCAAGGCACTTCGGTCTGCAAAAGCCACGTCTTCCTCTCCAAAATCCAATTCCAATTCTATCAGACTGGCAAATTCAATCAGTTTTTCGCGTAATTCACTCAACGCATGGGAAAAAGTACCGCGCAATTGGTTTAGGGCCATGGCATGCGCCTGTTGCGTTTGTGATGCGATCAGGTCAGCAACGGCTTCTGCTTGTGATAAATCCATTTTTCCGTTTGCAAAGGCGCGTTGGGTAAATTCCCCTGGGGTTGCAAGGCGCGCCCCGGAAAGTACATAAGCCTGTAAAATTTCTTGTTGTATGTAAGATGAGCCATGGCAAGAAATTTCAATGGTTTCTTCAGCCGTAAAACTCTTTCCTTTCTCAAAATAGGCAATCAATACCTCGTCAATCGGTTCTCCTTCGGCATTGCGAAACAAACCGAAATGCGTGGTGTGACTGGGGATGTTTCGTAGATTTTTGAACATATGGGATTGTGTAAGTTCCAACGCCTTTGGACCCGAAATACGGATGACAGACAAAGCGCCCGTCCCTCCGGTAGCCAAAGCAACAATGGTGTCATGCGCGTGAATCATGTTACAAAGGTACAAACTTCTATGGGTTTGCCCATGCGGAAAGGACCTCTTCCCAAGCTGTGTGACCCTCGGAATTTTGTGTCAGATCTGGGGTCAGTTTGCGATGCACTAAAGCGGAATTCGTGCTGTCTCCCCAAGCGACAAGCTTAGCGTTGACGGGCAAAGCATTGGCCTGAAAAAATGAATCTACATTGCTCGGACTTGTGAAGATGTAAACATCACAAGGGGGAATTGGCATTGGATTTAACAAGGTTTTGTACACCACGAGTTCTTCGATTTGTTGGGGGGGGAACAACTTTGTGATGCTTCGCAAGCTACGGTCCGAAATCGGAAACAACACGCGACGTTCGCCTACCCACGATGTAAAATCAAGCCCGGTTTGTGTGGGATTTCCCGGTGTGGTGCCTTGCCAATGGATGGGTTGGTTTATGTGATGAGCCGTTCCCTTGGAAAAGCAAGCTACTTCAATGTTCTTTGACAGAAGGTGTTTTGCAAAATGATAGGCACGGGGGCTTCCAAAGAAAACAATGTCGTAAGAACGCGAGGGAAGCGCAGAAACACCCTCGAAGGTGATTAAGGATTGTTGGATGAGGACTAGGTCTAATTTTTTGGTTGCGAGCGCCAAAGGATGTTGGGGGTCTAATTCCGAAGAGAAAAAGACACGCATCAGAGGGATTTTAAGGTTGCAATGATTTCGGCTACGGGATTCATATCGTGCGCAAAGGGGAATTTTATAATGACCGCGGCGTCTTGTTTTGATTTTGCATAGGAAACATGCACCGCTTCTCCGTCATTGTATACGCCCAGTGGCAATTGACATCCACCCTCCATGTTTTTTAAGACTTCGCGTTCGATTCGAATGCAATTTTCGGCAGGCAAAAAATTGAGTTTACTTACCCATTCGAAGGTACGAGCATCGTTGGCCCGTACTTGTAAACCCAAGACCCCTTGCGCAGGCGCAGGGATGAATTCTTTTGGGTCTAAGGTGAGGGTAATGAGGTCGCTGGTGTCTAAGTTTAAACGTGACACGCCAGCCTTGGCAAGTAGGATTGCATCGTATTGGCCACTTCGCAATTTTTCTATGCGTGTGGGAACATTCCCGCGTAAGTCTATAATCTTCAAATCGTTCCGAAAAGTTCTTACCAAACTCTGTCGGCGCGCAGAGCTCGTTCCAATGATGGCGTTCATTTTAAGTTCAAACTTCTTTGAAGGGTCATGGGCTTCGTTTCGCATAAGAAGCAATTCACTGGGATCTTCGCGTTCGGAGACCGCAGCAATGATAAGTCCTGCAGGGGGAGTGGTCTCGAGGTCTTTGTGAGAGTGTACAGCAAGATCGACATTCCCATTGAGCAATTCGGTTTCGATTTCTTTTGTAAAAAACCCTTTTCCTTCCAATTTATCGAAGCTAAGGTCTTGAATGCGATCCCCTTGGGTTTGAATGATTTTTATCTCGACCAGACATCCCAAAGCTTCTAAACTTGATTTCACATGGTGAGCTTGCCACAAAGCCAAGTCGCTTCCACGGGTTCCAATGCGAATGAGCGTAGGGTTATCCATTTTTTATCAAGATTTCTTTGGCCATTTTCATGGGGCCAGCGATGTATTTTTTTTCCATGTACCCAAGGATTTTTTCCAAGATCTCCTTGGAATGGTCATCCAAGTGGTTGATGTCTTCTTTAAAAACTTCATTCAGGGCGATGGATTTTATTTTTTTTACTTCTTCAGGAATCTCCTTCATGGCCAACTCAACTTGTCTTTCATGATGCAATTTTTCAAAATTTACTTTTGCTTTGCCTAAAATGCGTTCCACATGCGCCAATTCTTTGGAGCGTTCCTTTAAATTTTGGTTGGAGATTTTTTGCAACATGCTTACAGAAATGTGCTTAACGGCATGCATTTGCGGAATGATGGGGTCTAAATCTTGAGGGATTGCAATGTCTATGATGGTTTTTGGCTTTGTATCCCCTTGGAGAATGGATTCATAAATTTCAGGCGTAATGACGTGATGTTCAGCACCGGTGCAGGTAATGATGACATCAAATCCGCCTTGGTAAGTCTTTAATTCCGTTAATGGATAAGCCATACCCCTCAAGTCGTTGGCAAGCGTTTGTGCTTTTTCAATGGATCGGTTAAAGACCACAAACTTTTTAAATCCATGCTTCATTAAAAACCTGCTCATGGTGGTATTCGTAACCCCTGCACCAATGATAAGAATGGTCGCATCCAAAGGAATGTTCATTTGTTTCAATTGCTGGTAAGCCAAGGAAACGACGGAAACAGGTTTGGTTGCAATGGAGGTTTTGGTGTACACTTCCTTCGCGGTTTCAATGACATGGCGATTTAATATTCGAAACAGGTCGCCGGTTAATCCCCAGGTAAAACATTGTTCGTAGGCAAGGCGTACTTGGGTAATGATCTCACGTTCTCCAATCACCATTGAATCAATGGAAGAGGCCACAGACATCGCATGTTCTATGGCTTTCATGCCCCTGAATTTTTCAAGGTTAATCACACAATTGGTTAACGCATCCGCGCTCATAGCGGGACTCAATTCTTTTAAAAGGTTGTATAGCAACGTGTTGTCAACGGCCTCTGGTGTGACAAATGAAAACTCTACGCGGTTGCAGGTGGTAAGGTAAAGCAATTCTTGAAAACCAAATTTATTTTTGATGTGGTTTAACCGCAGGTCTTGTTGGTCTACAGGAATGTGGAACAAGCCGATTTTTTCGACTTCAAATTGACGATGAGTTATCGCCAGTGTATGTAGATTATTCAACACCAATCACCCTTTTGAGGTACAAATTTCTATATTCACCACTTTGAAAGTGTCATAGAATTGTCATGAGGCTTTATTTAGAAGCAGAATAAATTACAACGTTGTTTCGGTGGGGATTTCTTGACAAAGTTCAACCAGTAATTTTTCGGTCGAATTCGGATGTAGAAAGGCAATTCGCTTGTTGTCGGCACCTTTTTTTGGATGCAAGTGGATTAATTCAAATCCTTCAGAAATTAGGCGTTGAATTTCTTGGTCGATGTCATCCGTTTCAAAGGCAACATGATGAAAACCTTTGCCTTTTTTCGCTAAAAATTTTGCAATGGGAGAATCCTCATGGGTGGCTTGGAGCAATTCAATTTTATTCATTCCAACGGTAAAAAATGCAGTCATCACCCCCTCTGAATCCACCCGTTCGGTTTTGTAACAAGGGGAATTGAGTAGTTTTTCGTAAATCGGAATGCTTTGTTCAAGGTCATCTACCGCAATACCCAAATGTTCGATTTTTAGCAGCATCAGTATTTAATAATTTTTTCTGTTTTGTTGTCGTAGTTGATGAAATAAATCCCATTCAACAATTCTGTACAATCCACCGATTGGTCAAACCCTTTCTTGAGCAAGTTGCCATAGGCATCATAGATTTCGTATTTTGTTTTGGCGGCTTTCCCGGACGATTTAAAATAAAGCTGGGTCTTTACTTTGGATGGGGATTTTGTTACCGAAGCAATCTTTGAGGTAAATCCGACGCTTTTTGAATTTCTTCTTTGTCCGGTATTATCGACCTGAGAAACACGAATTTTATTGTATCCACTGGTGGGTACAATTTCAATTACATAGTTGTTTTCGGATTTGTATCCAGTTCCCTGAACTTCTGCTGCGGTAACCCAACGATCCCATTTGTATTGTTCAACATAATAGGGGAGTCGCCCGGATTCGTTTTTAGTAGACCATTTAACCTTCCCATCGGCACTTGCGGTGAGTGAGGTGATTTCAAAAGTGCTAAAAGGGAGCAATACTTCTGGATTTACAAACCTTGGGGTACAGCCTTCTGCATGGTCCAATTCAATGAATACTTCGTCTCCTTTTTTAAAATTGAACAACGATAAATCAATTTCAAAATGTTCGGTTTGAATGGAGGCAGGGAGTACATTTCCGTTGACCAATACTTTATTTATACAATACCCATAACCATCACTTTTGATGGGATTGTTGACAAAGACATTCATGCCCTCGAAATAACCCCCAATGGATAAAAGTTGATCCTGGGCAGAAATACCGGTTGAAAAAGCGATAAATAGAAAGGAGACAACAAATCGTTTCATGGTTTACAATATTAAAACCTATAAGTTGATTTTACAACGGCACTGCGAAAGAAAATGTAATTTTGTGGCATGGAAGATTTTCAATCCTATTTTACCATTTACAAATCCCTGCACATCATTTTCATGGTAAGTTGGTTTGCAGGCCTTTTTTATATGGTACGTCTTTTCATTTACCATGTGGAAGCCAACGAAAAGCCAGAGCCCGAAAAAAGCATTTTAATTCAGCAATTTTCAATTATGCAAAAACGCCTTTGGTGGATCATCACGACACCGGCGATGGTGTTAACAGTGGTGTTTGGCGTCTGCATGCTCGTTGCAAACCCGACTTTTTTATTGGCCCCATACATGCGTCTGAAATTGGGGTTTGTAGCCCTGCTCATTGTCTATCATTTTATCAGTCAAAAAATATATTTTGACCTCAAAGCAAATACCTTCTTTTGGTCGTCGGGAATGTTGCGGATTTGGAACGAAGTCGCTACCCTCATGTTGGTGATTATTGTTTTTATTGTGGTTTTAAAAGAGACCATGAATTGGATTTATGCGACCATCGGCTTTTTTTCAGTTGCTCTTTTATTAATGTTTGCGATTAAAATGTATAAATCATTCCGTAGAAATAAAGAAAAAGAATAGAAATTTTCAATTTGACCAGAAAGATTTGTTACATTTGCGCCAAATTTTCAGTGCAAGCAACGGTATAAAAATGAGAAACGTTCACCCCTTTTTGAAACTTGTTTTTTTGATTTTCTTTTCGATTTTCACTACGTTTTCAATGAAGGGAAGTACGAAGGAAGAATCCTTTAACGTAAGTGAATTCATTATGCATCACATCCAAGATGCGCACGAATGGCACCTGTGGGGTAAAGATTCATCCGCGACTTCAATTTATCTACCCGTTATCCTTTGGGACAACGGATTGAAATTGTTTAATGCAAAGCACTTGTATCATGGTGAAACCATCCACATAGAAGGGGAAGAGCCGGTTCATTACACCGTTGGAACGGGAGCAGCGAAAGGTTACGCGCTTTGTCATGAAGAGATTTACAAAATTAAAAAGGGTGGGTTACAGTTTCATGAGGGTCATCCAACCAACGTTCATCCGATGGATTTTTCCATTACAAAGAATGTTCTTGCCTTGTTTATCGGCTCGTTCTTGTTGGTGTTGCTCATGGTGTCTACCTCTAATTTTTATAGAAAAAATGGAGCGGTTGCGCCAAAAGGATTGGCTAAGTTTTTAGAGCCTATCATTGTAATGGTGCAAGATGACATCGCCAAAGCAAACATTCACGGAGGAAAACACAAGCGATATGTAGGATTTCTTTTGACGGTCTTCTTCTTTATTCTCATCAACAATTTACTCGGAATGATTCCTGTATTTCCTGGAGGCGCCAACCTAACCGGAAACATTACCGTGACCTTTTTCCTAGCGGTTTGTACCCTTTTGATTACGGTCTTCAGTGGAAACAAAAACTACTGGAAACACATATTCGCTACACCAGGAGTGCCTTTGGCTTTGCTTCCCATTATGATTCCCATTGAAATCATTGGGATTTTCACAAAACCCTTTGCATTGATGATACGTTTGTTTGCCAATATGACGGCCGGACACATTATCGTTTTGGCCTTGATTTCAATTATCTTTATAAATAAATCTGAAGCTTGGGGATTGTTATCTGTGCCTATGGCTTTGTTTATTTCCGTTTTGGAATTGTTAGTTGCATTTTTGCAAGCGTATCTTTTCGCAACCTTGTCTGCTTTGTTTATCGGAGCAGCCGTTGAAGAAGATCATCATTAATTCGTAACCTTATAAAAATAGATACAATGGGAGTATTTGGTAGTATCGCAGCAATCGGAGCAGGTATCGCAGTTTTAGGCGCAGGTCTAGGAATTGGGAGAATCGGTGGTTCTGCAGTAGAAGGGATTGCACGCAATCCAGAAGCATCAGGAAAAATTCAAACTGCAATGATCATTGCAGCGGCCTTAATCGAAGGGGTAGCCCTTTTCGGTGTGGTTGTAGGTTTCCTTGGCGCGAAAGCATAAACAAGCATTTCCCCTGCGATTGGCAGGGGTTTGTTTTTATTTAAGGTTTTAAATTTAAGGAACTATGAGTTTAATTTTACCAGATTTCGGTTTACTGTTTTGGACAGGAATCACATTTTGTTTGTTGCTTTTTATCTTGGCTAAATTTGTTTGGAAACCCATTCTGAACGCAGTAAATGCACGTGGTCAAAAAATCGAAGAAGCTTTGTTGGAAGCAGAAAAAGCAAGACAAGAAATGAAAGCTTTACACGCTGAAAACGAAAGGATTTTAAAAGAAGCCCGTGCGGAAAGAGACGTCATCCTCATGGAGGCCAAGTCTACATCCTTAGCGATGATTGAAGAGGCTAAAAACAAATCCAAATTGGAAGGCGTTAAAATGATTGAGGCAGCAAAAAAATCCATTGAACAAGAGCGAAACGCTGCGATTTCAGAGATGAAATCAACCGTGGCAAACTTGTCCATCGAAATTGCGGAAAAATTGGTGAAAGAAACCCTTTCATCCGATTCAAAACAAAAGCAGTTGGCAGATCAATTGGCAGAAGAATTAAATTTTAATTAAGATGAACGCTTCGAAATCAGCAGGACGATACGCTAAGGCAATCTTGGAATTGGTAAATGAACAAGACTGTCTGCTTGCCGTTGAAAAAGATTTTGCATCCTTCTTACAAGTGGTCTCTTTGTCTGATGATTTGCGCATATTTTTAAATTCACCCGTAGTACGTGGAGATAAAAAAATGTCTGTGTTAACCAGAATTTTCCCAGATTTCAATGCAATGACCTTGCGATTTTTTGCGCTTGTTGTTAAAAACCGTAGAGAAAGTCACCTCATTGAAATGGCCCATGCCTTCGAAGCACTCGTTCAAAATCAACGCGGAATCGTGCCTGGAACCATAACGTCCTCTGTACCGCTTTCCGCAGATACAAAGGCGTTAATCATTCAAAAAATCGCATCCTCATTTGAAGGTAAATTGGAATTAACAGAGGAAGTTGACGCTTCCTTGATGGGAGGTTTTGTTGTGCGTGTTGCAGACAAACAATTGGACGCTTCGGTTTCCAATAAATTAAATAAACTTAGACAAGAACTCGTAAATTAACTTAGAAAAAAGATAAAATGGCAGATTTGAAACCATCAGAAATTTCAGCAATCCTACGGGAAGAATTGGCAGGAATAAAAACAGCAGAAGAGCTTCAAGAAGTTGGTACCGTACTTCAAGTTGGAGATGGAATTGCACGTATTTTTGGATTGAATGGCGTACAATATGGCGAATTAATTGAATTTGACGGGGGGATGCAAGGAATCGCATTAAACCTTGAAGAAGACAATGTTGGTGCTGTATTGTTGGGTCGTTCTTCAGGTGTAAAAGAAGGAGATACCGTAAAAAGATTAGGAAGAATTGCTTCTGTTTTGGTTGGAGATGGAATGGTAGGTCGCGTAGTAGATACCTTAGGAAATCCAATCGATGGAAAAGGACCCATTGAAGGCGAATTGTATGAAATGCCTATCGAAAGAAAAGCACCAGGTGTAATTTTCCGTCAACCGGTGAACGAACCTTTGCAAACGGGAATTAAAGCCGTGGATGCAATGATTCCAATTGGAAGAGGTCAACGTGAGCTTATCATTGGTGACCGTCAAACAGGTAAAACCACCGTGGCCATCGATACCATCATAAACCAAAGAGAATTTTATGACCGAGGTGAACCTGTATTTTGTATTTATGTAGCCATTGGTCAAAAAGGATCTACCGTCGCTGGAATTGTTAAAAAATTAGAGGACGCAGGGGCAATGGCCTATACAGTTATCGTTGCTTCCAATGCTTCTGACCCAGCACCGATGCAGTTTTATGCACCAATGACCGGAGCAGCGATTGGAGAGTATTTTAGAGATTGTGGTAACCCTGCATTGATCGTTTACGATGACCTTTCAAAACAAGCCGTAGCTTACCGTGAAGTTTCCTTGTTGCTAAGACGTCCACCGGGCCGTGAAGCATATCCTGGAGATGTATTCTACCTTCACTCAAGGTTACTTGAACGTGCTGCGAAAATCATTGCTGATGACAACATTGCCTCGCAAATGAATGATTTACCTGAATCTTTGAAGTCAAAAATCAAAGGGGGAGGTTCACTTACCGCATTGCCTATCATCGAAACACAAGCAGGTGACGTTTCTGCATACATTCCTACCAATGTGATCTCCATTACCGATGGACAAATATTCTTGGAGTCTGATTTATTTAACTCAGGTGTTCGTCCTGCAATTAACGTGGGAATTTCGGTTTCGCGCGTTGGAGGTTCCGCTCAAATTAAATCCATGAAAAAGGTAGCGGGTACGTTAAAATTAGACCAAGCACAATACCGAGAATTGGAAGCTTTCGCGAAATTTGGTTCGGACTTAGACAACGCTACCAAGGCGGTTTTGGACAAAGGTTCCCGCAATGTGGAAATCTTGAAACAACGTGAAGGAGACCCGTATCCAGTGGAAAAACAAATTGCAATCATCTATGTAGGAACCAAAGGTTTGATCCAAAAAGTTCCTGTAAATAAAGTGAAAGCGTTTGAAAAAGAATTTTTGAATTATGTTGAAAATCAACATGCAGATGTACTTGCAGCATTGAAAGCAGGTAAATTTTCAGATGAATTGACGGATGTGTTGGCAAAATGCGCCAAAGAAATTGCAGATAAATATTAATTTTTTTTAGAACGCTAAATGGCTAACCTTAAAGAAATACGAAATCGGATAAGCTCGGTGAAATCGACCATGCAGATTACCTCTGCTATGAAAATGGTTTCTGCTGCCAAGCTTAAAAGAGCCCAAGACGCCATCATTCGACTTCGTCCTTTTGCTTCCAAACTTCGAGACATCCTAGAAAATGTAAGTGGTACATTGGATCTTTCCGAGAACAAGTATGCAATGAAAAGGGAGGAAAACCGCGTGTTGATCATCGCCATTACCTCTAACCGAGGACTTTGTGGTGGATTCAACAACAACGTCATCAAAAAAGTGCAGTTCTTGATCAAAGATACCTATGCACAAAGTGACGTAAAAGTCCTTTGTCTTGGTAAAAAAATAAAAGATGTCATCAAGAAAACAGATCACTACTACATCAATGAGCACATAGCACCCTTAGAAGATGTCTTGTTGGATTTGACTTTCGAAAAAACAGGGTTGATTGTTGACCAGGTAATGCAATTGTTTTTCGATAAAGAGTTTGATAAAATTGTTGTGGTTTACAACCGTTTCCTTAATACGGCCAATCAAATCGTTGAAGTTGAACCCTTCCTTCCCATTGAACCGAGTGTAGGGACAGAAAATACCACAACGGATTATATTTTTGAGCCTGGAAAAGAGGAAATTGTTTCTGAGTTGATTCCTAAATCACTAAAAACACAATTGTTTAAATCACTGCTTGATTCCACCGCTGCAGAACACGGCGCACGTATGACGGCAATGCATAAGGCAACCGACAACGCTTCGGAAATCAAGAAAAGTTTGACCTTGTCATACAACAAAGCACGTCAGGCAGCCATAACCAACGAAATTCTCGAAATTGTGGGCGGTGCAGAAGCCTTAAATGCATAACTTGGCATTAAACGGCAGTACATGAGTGACCTAATAAAGATTCTTATCGTTGACGACCACAAGCTCATAAGTGAAGCATGGTCGAGTCTATTAAAGGATGCCCCACAAATTCATGTGTGTGGAACTGCAGATTCCGAAGAAACAGCTTTTGATCAAAGCATCGTATATAAACCAGACATTGTTTTGATGGACATCAACCTAGGGAAAGGTTCAGGCTTAAACGTTTCTAAGCGCATCTTTGACAGCCTTCCTAAAACAAGAATCATTGGACTTTCTTTGCATGATGACATTACCTATGTAAAGAAATTTCTTTCCTTGGGGGCTAAAGGTTATTTGACCAAAAACACCACAAAAAGTGAACTGATCAGCGCAATTCATGCGGTGTATAAAGGGGAGGTCTACATTGCAAACGAAATTAAAGACCGCTATTTTGCATCTTTGCTCAATGTGGATGACAGTGAAAAGAAGGATCTTACCATGAAGGAGATTGAAATAGTAAAACTCATCGCTCAAGGAAATACTTCAAAGGAAATTGCGGATGCATTGTTTGTTTCTCCGCGAACCATTGAAACCCACCGACATAACATCCTAAAAAAATTAGAATTACCCAATGCAGCACAATTAAGCAGCTGGGCAAAAGACAAAGGATACGTTTAAGAGATGGTCGGACCGGCGCCAAAATCAAGGTCGTCGGTAATTGCACTTAATGAACCTGTATGGTTTTCTGCCATCAACAACATCCCCTCTGAAACCACTCCGCGTATTTCCCTCGGGGGAAGATTCATGAGCACAACTACGGTTTTTCCTAAGATTTCTTCAGGTGTATAATGCGCAGCAATTCCAGAAACAATGGTGCGTTCGTCAATGCCTGTGTCTACCGTTAAAACCAATAACTTATTTGCTTTTTCCATCTTTTTTGCTGCCGTTACCTTCCCCAATCTGAAGTCCATTTTTTGGAATTCTTCAAAGGAAACGTTCGGTTTTACAGCTGCGTAGGTCACTTTTTCTTCCATTGGAATCAGTTTGGATTTTTCTATTTCAATCCACTCATCGGTGATTTTTTCAAACAAGATGAAGGGGGCCCCGATTTGGTTTCCTGGAATGATTGACGTTTCTTGACTTCCCCATTCTTTAGCGTCAAGGTTTAGCAATGAGATAAGTTTCTCCGCAGTTTGAGGTAAAAACAAGCGCGCAGTCAAGGCCAATTGCTCTGTGATTTTTAAGGCAACAAACAGGATGTTTTTTACCCCGTCCGGATGGGTTTTAATTAATTTCCAAGGTTCCTTCTCTGCCAGGTATTTGTTACCAATGCGGGCAATCGACATCATTTCTTGTTGCGCTTCCCTGATTTTATATTGATACATTAAGGTCGAAATTCGCGCTGACACTTCATGGATTTCTTGAATAATCGCGGTTTCTTCTGCGTTTAATGGCTCCGGGGAAGGGATGACACCCTCGTAGTATTTGTGGGTGAGAACCACAGTTCGGTTTACAAAATTCCCTAATATGTCTGCCAATTCCGAATTGATACGGGTTTGGAAATCCAACCATGTGAATTCAGAATCTTTGTTTTCTGGTGCAATGGAAGTAAGTACATATTTTAGTTCATCAACCTTTTGAGGATAATTTTCGAGGTATGAATGCAACCAAACGGCCCAGTTTCGGGATGTTGAGAATTTGTTGCCTTCTAAATTTAGAAATTCGTAGGCAGGTACATTTTCTGGCAAAATAAAATCGCCGTGAGATTTTAACAGGATGGGGAAGATAATTGCGTGGAAAACAATGTTATCCTTGCCAATGAAATGAATGAGTTTTCGGTCTTTTGCCTCTTCTTTACACCAATAGTCCCTCCAGTTTTTACCATGGTCTTGGGCCCATTGTTGGGTGGCAGAAATATAGCCAATGGGAGCATCCAACCAAACATACAAAACCTTTCCTTCAGAATCAGGCAATGGCAGGGGAACACCCCAATCCAAATCGCGTGTCATGGCCCTGGGTTTCAACCCTGAATTGATCCAAGACATACATTGTCCAATGACTTGGTTTTTCCATTTCTTGGGATCATGTTGAGAGATTCCATCCAACATTCCATTTTGAATCCAATCGGTAAGCCACGATTCGTGTAGGTTCATGGGTAAATACCAGTGCGATGTTTCTTTAAGAACGGGGGACTGTCCCGACAATGTCGATTTTGGATTGATAAGTTCCGTTGGACTTAAATCTGAGCCACATTTCTCACATTGGTCACCGTAAGCGCTATCGTAAGCGCATTTAGGACAAGTGCCAGATATGTAGCGGTCAGCTAAGAATTGATGAAAGGATTCGTCGTAGTATTGCATGGATCGATGCTCCTCAAAAACGCCCTTGTTGTGCAAGGTGGTAAAGAAATCAGAGGCTACTTCATGGTGTAACGCTGAAGAGGTTCTGTGAAAAACATCAAAGTTAATTTCGAACTTATTAAAGGTATCCTTAATGAGATGATGGTATTTGTCTACGATTTCCTGTGGGCTGATTCCTTCTTTCTTTGCCCTTAGGGTGATGGCAGCGCCATGTTCATCGCTTCCACAAATAAACAACGCATCGTGTTGGTTCAGTTTTAAAAATCGCACAAAAATATCTGCAGGAAGGTAAACCCCTGCGATGTGGCCGAGGTGAAGGGGACCATTCGCATAAGGAAGAGCAGCGGTTACGGTAAAGGCTGTTTTTGACATGTTCGCAAAGATAATTCAAGTTCTTCGTTTACAAAGCGGTAAAACAAAAAAAGGGGCCGAAGCCCCTTTTCAATGTGTAGGAAATGAATTATTTTTTCACAACGTTGAACTGAGCGGTCTTACCATTTTCAAGTGTTACATTGAAAAGATAGAGTCCATTGTTCAATTCTTCCATTCCGAAGTTTGCAGTTCCTTGGTTCAAGGTAATGTTTTTGTTTGAAACCACTTTTCCTGTGATGTCTGTTACAACCACATTGGCTGTTCCTTCAGCGTCAATTCTGATGGTTACATTGTCAGATGTTGGATTTGGGTAAGCATTTCCATTGATTTGTGTTCCTTCATTTAATCCGATGTTGTTTTTATCGATTACGCGAAGTACCAATGAATTTGGAGTATCTGCTCCGAAACCAGCTGCAAAATACGCAAGGTCATTTTCAACAGGCGACATTGGTTGTGCGTACCAGTTATAATTCCACGTATGGTCTCTTCCTCCTTCAAATCCGAAGTAAAGGTTTAGGTTAACTGTTTGCGCACACGCTAAGTAACGCACGTTATCTTGCAATACAACCGGTTGGTCAAAAGCACCGTAAACCAAATCACCTTGAAGGTCACTTGTATATTGGTAGAATCCACCTGCTACTTGCGTTAAGGTGTTAAAACCAAAATTAGCATCGTTTAAGTCGGTGAAAACATCTTCCCATTTGTATAAATTCAAAACGATTTCTTCTCCTGTCAAAAGCACAGCGGAAGCGGCGCTCGTGGTAGCTGCGAAATGAAGTCCAACCGCTGCGATTCTGCTGGCATTTGGGTCTTTCAATACAGTACAGATAGAATAGGTAGAGTTGTTGGTGCTTGGTCTAAAGAATTGCGTAGGATTTGCATTTCCTGTGGTGGTATCCATGTTTGCAAAACTGTACAATGAATCTTGAATCACGAAATCGTAACTTAAGGAATTGTCAGCAACATAATCATCAGAGGTACCTGCCGCTAAGGTAACGGTATAAGTCAACGTATAACGTCCTAAAGGGTAGTTAGCCAATGAAAACTGAGGTAGGTTTTGCGCTTGTGTAGGGTCTACATCTAAACTGTCACCTGAAGCCAAATTGATGTTGTTGATGGAGTTATTGTACACAACACTTCCAGAAGGATTGGTAACGGTAGCATTTAAAGTCATTCCGTTTTGTGATTGGTTACCGAAGTTATAAACCCTGGTGCCTAAATCAAAATTGAATTCAGTTCCATTTTGAGCAAGGAAAGAAACCACAGCGCCTTGTTTTGGGATCAAGGTCGTAGAAGCAGTTAATCCTGCATCGTTAGGATACAATCCCGTTTTGTTTCCCATGAAAACAACCACTGCGCCACTTGCCATTTGGTTAACCAATGTAGCACCTGCTGCATTGTCAATCATCACAACTGGAATGGTAACGTTTGCACCATCTACACCAGGACCCATTGAAATCACCCCTGGATCACGGTTCACAATGATTACTCCAACCGCACCTGCATTTTGTGCATTGAACGCTTTGGCACCAAACTCACATGTGTTTCTGTAAATCACAGCGATTTTACCTGCCAAGTTGTTTGTTAATGGATTACATCCTTCTTGCGAAATGGGATGTCCTTGAGCATTTGTACCTGGGGTACCGTCTTCAACCAACATCAATGTGTCTTCCACAAACGTGTTTGGTATGGTAAAATCTGGGGTTCCCCAACCACCTGATGGCGCGGCCCAAGAAAATGGATAATTGCCAGCGATAGGCGCAGGAGAAATTCCAGCGACAATAACTTGGGCGGATGCATAAGCTGTGAATAACAGCGCGCTTAAAGAAAGTAGTAATTTTTTCATTCGTTGGTTTTTAGAATTTTTAACTCGGTCGAAATTAATAATAAAATCTTTAATTAACAAAAGATTAACCTTAGAGATTATTTACAAAAATAAAGAATGATGTAAATGAGCCCTGCAAGCGCTGCACTCACTGGAATGGTCAGAATCCAAGCCCACAATAAATTGATGGTAACACCCCAACGAACGGCACTTAGACGTTTGGTGGCCCCTACGCCGATGATAGATCCGGTGATGGTGTGTGTAGTGGAAACGGGAATCCCGAAATTTGAAACGGTAAACAAGGTCAACGCACCAGCGGTTTCGGCACAAACCCCTTCGAGTGGAGTGACTTTGGTTATTTTGGTTCCCATGGTCTTAACAATTTTCCAACCGCCAAACAAGGTTCCTAAACCAATCATAAGGTAGCATCCGAAAGCAATCCAATTGGGCATTGTTTCAGAATGAACTTTGGTCTTTAATTTATAATCAGACAAAAGGTGAAATTTTGAATCTACCATGGAGGCAAACACCCCATTTTTAGGATAATCACGCATCAACGTTTTTCCTTTAAAAATCACTTCTTTCGTTGAGGCATCGTAAATTGAATCTCCGTAGGAGTAAACTTGCAGACTTTCCAATCCTTTTTCAATTACTTTTTTCGAAGGGTAGTTGGGGTTCCATTGAGAGGTTTTATTACCTTTTTCCGTATAAATCTCACAATTTCGTTTGGCATCAAACACCCTGTCGTGGTCGGCGTAATATAGGTTGTTGTCAATTACCGCAACTTCCGGTTTGAATTTTTTTAATTTCCCTTCAGGGTTTTTATATTCGACTTGAAGGATTTCCGTAATCTGAAAATCTTTAGAGATTTCATTTTCCTTCCCTTCTTTTCTGGCGGTGTTACCATAAACCAATAAGGCAGCGCAAATAATCCCCATAACTTTTTGGGAATCTGCTCCTCCATGACCCAATGAAAACGCAGCAGAGGAAAGCAATTGAAGTCGCTTGTGCATGTGTGATTCTCTTAAAGCGGAAGGTTTGTTTCTAAAACGAATGTAGTGGTAAGAATACACCGCAATAAAGGTTGAAATCATACCTATTAATATGTATTTCATTATCGGCTTCATGTCGACATATTCCATCATATAGTTCATAACAACAATGGTTATGGTAGAAAGAATGAGAATAACCAACATTTTTTTCCAAAAATTTCGAGAGATCGTGACTACCGTTATCAAGTAGGATATTATGCCACCAATCAAAGGCGCTAAGAAAATGAAAAGGATGATTATTAAAATTTCCCTTCCTTGAATTACACTAAACCCTTCGGCTAAAGATCCTTTCGCTATGGCAACATGGGTGATGGCAGCACCGGCAAACCCACCAATCAACGTGTGGGAAGAAGAGGATGGAATTCCCAATCTCCAAGTCAACAAATTCCAAATGGTTGCTGCGAGCATACCCGCTAGAATTACCCATAAATCAATGGCTCCGTTGTCTACGGTTTTTGCAACGGTATTTCCAACGCTCATGTCGAAAACCCAAAAAGCTAAAACATTGAAAAAAGCAGCCCAAACCACTGCCTGTAATGGAGTTAAAACTTTGGTAGATACTACGGTAGCAATTGAATTAGCGGCGTCGTGAAACCCATTGACCAAGTCGAACAATAATGCAATTACAATGACAATGATGAGTACGATAAACATGATGGCCCAAAGTTAAAATAAATTAGGCATACTTGACCACAATTGACTCGATAACATTTCCTGCATCCTCACATTTGTCAGTTGCCGATTCGAGTACATGTATAATTCCCTTCTTTTGATTAATTCTTTGGCGTCAACATCAGAATCGAAGAGTTTTTCGATGCTCATGTCAAAAATTTCATCAGCACTGTTTTCGAATTTGTTGATACGGATAACGTATTCAATGATTTTCTCAGTGTCCTTAAGGTTTCGTAGGCTGGTTACTGCCGAACAAACCGCAGAAACAGATTCTTTAATCGCAATCGTAGATTTTTGAATGCCCTCATCCGAGATGGGGTCTATTTTGTAAAAATTTATTTTTTTACCTGCAGCATAAACGAAATCTGCGATGTCGTCCAAAGATGTGGCCAAACTGTGGATGTCTTCTCTGTCAAAAGGGGTGATAAAATTCCTTCCCAATTCGATAAAAATCTTGTGGGTTGTATCGTCGTTTCGATGCTCTAAATCTTGCATTTCTTGAATGATCGAAGCGCGAACATTAAAATCTGGTTCATGCACCAATTGCACCAATTTCCCTGAGATCTCGCTCAAATTGTTGCTTGCTTCCTCAAACAAGGTGTAAAACACTTTGTCTTTAGGTAAAAAATAACTTAAAATTCCTGCCATTTTAAAAAAGGTTTGACAGCAAATGTAAGTGCTAGTTCTTTACTTTCAAACGCTGTGAAAAGGTTTAACCTAAACATAACATTTATCAACAAAAAAAGGAGCCGACAGCTCCTTTTGTTAATAAAATAGTAAAATAACTACTTGGCAGCGAGGTATTTGTCCAATACAACCTCCCAATTAACAACGTTAAAAAATCCGTTGATATAGTCTGGTCTTCTGTTTTGATAATGAAGGTAATAGGCATGTTCCCAGACGTCCAAAGCCAATATAGGCGTGCCATTACATCCTTCTCCCATCATTGGATTGTCTTGGTTTGCTGTAGAACAAATTTCAAGTTTCCCTTCTTTAACACACAACCAAGCCCAACCCGATCCAAACCTTGAAATGGCTGCTGCTGAAAACAATTCTTTAAAGTGTTCAAAGGAACCAAAACTGCTTTCGATTGCCGATTCAAGTTCTCCGGAAGGTTGGCCACCATGGACAGGACTTAAGATTTCCCAAAAGAAATTATGGTTCCAAAATCCACCGCCATTGTTACGAATCGCTGGAAGGTCTTTACAGTTCAGCAAGATTTCTTCGATGGACATGGATTCCATTTCCGTCCCTGCGATTGCATTGTTAAGGTTGTTGATGTATGCTTGATGGTGCTTGCTGTGATGTATTTCCATCGTTCTCGCATCAATGTGGGGCTCTAATGCATCATATGCATAAGCCAATTTAGGTAGTTCAAAAGCCATAATTATTGTTTTTTACAAAGGTAAAAATTTGTAGCTGAATCCGCTTGATTATAAAACACCTTTTGCTTTTAAGGCTAGGTATTTATTTATCACATTGGCAGATAATTCTGAAGGGTGGGTCAGAATCGTTTGTATGCCCATCGCATTTAGTTGTTTGGCCATTTTTTGCTTGTCGGTAATCATCTTTCCTGCAACCAGTCCTTTGTAAAATGAATCTGCATTTTTTGGGGGGAGGTTGGCAAAATGCTGAAGGTCTTCATTGATGAACATAACGAGCACAAGAAGATTCTTTTTCTTCATTTGAAGTAAATAGGGCAGCGCCCGTTTCAAGGTAAAGTGATTTTCAAAATTGGTAAAGAGCAGTAAAAGTGAACGGTTTTTTACTTTGTCGTTCACATGCTGCTGAAGCAGTTCATAATTGGAATCGCGGAAAAAAGTTTGTTGGTTATACAGCAAATCCATGATTTTTTTCAGTTGGGTCTTTTTATTTTCAGCGACCAAAGAAGCGCCTAATTTGTGAGAGAAGGTAAACAACCCAACCTTGTCACTTTTGATCAAACAGATGTTTGCCAATACCAATGCCGAATTAATTGAATAGTCCAGCATGGTTAGTCCATCGCTTTGCATTTGCATGACTCGGCCTTTGTCTACGATGCAATAAATATTTTGCGCTTTTTCTTCCTGGTACTGATTCACCATGAGTTCGTTTTTTCGACTCGTAGCTTTCCAATTGATGGATTTTATTTCATCACCTTGAACATAGTTTCGGATTTGTTCAAATTCTTTGGTCATCCCAATGCGTCTAATGCGTTTGATTCCAGATTGCACCTTGCTCTGCTGAAACAACATTAATTCATATTTCTTCATTTGGATAACAGATGGGTAGACATGAATCGGGTTGGCATGGTCATATATAAAACGTCGCTCAATGAATCCAAAAAGTGAATGCACCAATAGGTAAGTGTCCCCGAAAGAAAACACCCCTCGTTTTTTTGGCGTATATATATAGGTATGCGTTACCGATTCTTGGGGTTTTATTTTGTCGGCGAAAAACAGCTTTCTTTCAGCCATTTCCGTTGGAAAACCCTCGTAAAGAACATATTTAAAGGTAAAACCACTGGTGTTTGTCAAGGTAACCGATAGGGTATTCTCATCCCCTAAGCTCAGGCGTTCTTGGTATTTTTTCTCATACTTAGGTTTTTTGATGAATAAAAAGACCATCAGTGCATCAGCGAGACTCAATATTCCCATCCCCCAAAAAACGAATTCGGACAACCAAACCAAGTCTTTGCGGACAAACCCACCCGCTGTCACCAGAATGGCACAGGCGTAACAGATAAAAAAACGTCTAGTAATCCGAATTTCCTTGAACATTGATTACCTAGGGATTTCTATGGTTGCAAGAATTTCTTTTATGATTTCCTCAGGGGTAATTCCTTCCATTTCTGCTTCTGGCGTTAAAATGATCCGATGGTTCAATACCGGTGCAGCGATGTATTGGATGTCCTCAGGCGTTACAAAATCTCTTCCCCGTAAGGCTGCAATTGCTTTGCTCGCGCGCATCATGGAGAGGGAAGCCCTTGGGGACGCGCCCAAATAAATTTTTGCATGGCTCCTTGTCCGATGGGTAATTGCTGCAATGTATTTCAGTAAATTCTCCTCAACCGTTAACGCTGAAATGACTTGGTGAATTTTTTGGATGTCCTCATGGCTAAAAACGGGTTGAATGGACGAGACATCTACTGGACCATTATGGGATTTGTATCGAATCAGAATTTGTTCTTCTTCCGCTAAAGTCGGGTAACCGATTTTTATTTTAAAGATAAAACGATCCAATTGGGCTTCAGGTAAACTGTACGTTCCTTCTTGTTCGATGGGGTTTTGGGTGGCAATGACCAGAAAAGGAAAATCCATTTTGTATTGAATTCCGTCGTAGGTAATTTGGCGTTCTTCCATCACCTCAAACAATGCCGCTTGAGTTTTGGCAGGGGCACGGTTAACCTCGTCAATCAGGACAATGTTAGAGAAAATCGGACCTTTTTTGAACACAAATTGAGAATCTTTCATGTTAAAAACACTGGTTCCAAGAACATCCGAAGGCATTAAATCGGGTGTAAATTGAATCCTCGAAAAATCAACTTTGAGCATTTGCGCGAGCAGCTTAGCGCTGAAGGTTTTTGCCACTCCGGGGACACCTTCCAAAAGCATGTGCCCGTTAGAGAATACACCGGCAAGGAGCATTTCTACCAACTCATCTTGACCGATGATGTACTTGCCAATTTCCATCCGAATGTCGTTTACCTTTTGGGCAATCCAGATTAGATTTGAATCGTTTCGTTCAAAATTCAATTTTTCGTTTTCTTGTAATTCACTCATGGTTTCGTTTTATGTTTATAAAGGTAAAGGATCAGTTCATCCCAATCTTGAGGTTGGAGGTCAATTTTAGTCTTTGTAAAGATCTTAGTTTTGGTTTGTATCTCGATCAAATCTCCTTCGTTAATGTATTTCAACCCTACTTCTTGTGAGGTGCCAAGCAACGAGAAGCATTGGATGCGGTCGGGAGAAACGATTAAATAAGGCATTTGCAGCCTTAACATCGCGAGTCCTAAGGCCAACCCTCCAAAAGCCATTAGAAAGGGTCCCGCTTCATTCGATTTGCTGGAAAGGTAAAACCCAATGACCAAAGTAAATGTGGCTAGGAAAAACACAACAGAGGTGATCCAAAGGTTTCGGCGAACCGTCAATGGAAATTGAAGTGGATTCTGTTTCGTTTGAAGTAATCCCGCCTCGTGATAAAAGGCATGGCAAGAATCCGCTGTTTGGTAAACAAAGGGCATTTCAACTTCAAAGTCATAGTGATTTAATTCATGCACCAATTTCTCAATCTTGGAGCGGTGCACGTTCGACTTGGTCAATAAATAATCAATTTGTGTTTCTGTATCCAACTTGCTGATGTCAAAGTAATAACTCCGTTGGATGGTGTGGTAAAAGTTCTGTTTCAACAATGAAAAAGCGACATCTGGCGACTCATGTGACCTGTAAATTGAACTGAGTGTGGTAACATAATTTCGGGTCACATTGATGGGTTTTTCTTGCAGAGGAACCACCGTACGGGTTCTCCTTCCGAAAAACACCACAAACAAGAACAAGCCAAAAAGAGCTGCCCACATTGCATTTTTTAACGGTGGATTTTCATTAATGAGCCTTAGCGGACTGTTTTTGTCGCCGTTTTGGTTGCTTTCGCTTGGGAAGTAAGGACTCCACTGAAGGTTCGCAAACGAAACAAAGTAAATGGATTTGGCTTGGGGTAGGTGCGCGACAAGGTATTGTGCATGTGCCAACCCATCGGGATTTAGAAATTGATAATTCACCAAGGCCCTTGGTGCTGCGCTAAGGATGATTTTTCCCTTTCCATACTTGCAAAATCCTTCCGTGGTTAAACCATGAATGGTACCCAGGGGATTCAGTACCTTCTTGGGATCCCTGAATGCATGCCATTTCCCATAAAGGGTATCCGCTTGAAACAAACCAAACAAGTTGAAGGTACGGGTTTGGATTTTTTGTTGCCAAGCCGGTGATTGTGTTTTAATGTCCAGTTTTCTTTGGTAGAAATAGGGGGTTTCATGGTCTGAAAGTACAAGATCCAAAAACCAAGAATAGGTTTTTTCACTGGAAAGGAATAGGGTAGCCCCAGAAATTTCGACCTCTTTAAGCAAACTTTTGAATTGTGCTTCCTCCAAGGTAATGGTGTCACCTATCAGGACATACACATTGGGTTCGTGCTTGGTAATGGCAGAATCTAAATACCTTTTGCTTTCAATGTTTAACAAATTACATTGTGGGGAATGTGTTTGTAACACGGTATTAAAATAGTAAAGTCCCAAAGGATCTTTGCTGTCAAACCCATATTTTACATCCCAATTGGAGCTTTTGATGTAGGTGACAGGTTCATTTTCCCCCGATGACCGAAGGAAATACAACACCAAGCCCACAAGGACAATGAAGCAAGCCACCCATATAATTAAAGAGGATCTTTTCATGGGTTTTGCGCGCGTAATTTTGTTAAAAATGCCGTGAGCTTGGGCCCAACTTCGTTAAATTTTTCTTGGTCGATTTCATATTCACCGTACCAAACGACATCAAATACATGGATGCACGCTGCGAATTCCTTTTGCAAGCCCTTGTTTTTCAGTGTGTTTAAGTATTCGTGGTTTGTCTTTTCTTTCGCCCATCTGATTTGATTTAAGCGAATGAGTTCTTTTAAGATTAAGGTGAAATAGATGCGAACGGCTTCACGAAATTTTTCTTTTTTCAAAGCTTTTGCCAATCGATTTTCTAGGTCTGATTGGGTCACCACCTCAGGATTCCAATAGTTGTCTTGTTTCGAACCCCGCTTTTGCCATCGAATTCCCTTCTTAAACCGCTGGTAAAAAATCAAAATAAGGAGCGCAACGACAATGAATACCAAAATAACTTTTAGCAATCCGGTTGGGATTTTACCCAATTTGCCAATGTTTGGCTCATCAACATCGGGGCTTTCAAATTTCGGGACTTCCAAGAGTTCTGGTTCCTTGAGGACATTTTGTTTTTTTGCCTTAGCCTTTTTTAGGTACGCTTGATATTGGGTGTGTTTTCTTTCTAAAGATTTGTCTTCTTGTTGTTTTTGCGCTTGGGTTAAAAACTCATTACCCGGGCTGTCCGAGCTGGAAACAGACAAGGGCAGTTCTGAGCTAACCCAATTGTCATTTTCTTTGTAGGCCCCATTTCTCGGGTAGCTCGTGTTTTTGATGGTTTTCTCAATATTGCTTTTTTGTCCAAACAATACATTGAAAGGGAAAGCAAAGCAAAGCAATAGGTAGATAAAATTTCTATGCATCTGTTTCCATGTTTTCCTTCATGCGGTTTCGGTTTCCAAATTTTGGCAGTTCGCGCTGTAGCTGTATCGCTTCGTGTTTCTCCAAGGTTGAAAAATAAGCCACGCATACATAAACACTCCAAAATACCACCGCAAAAAACACCAATAAACAATAAACGAATTGCCGTAAAACATTTCCCCAAAAGACAGTGTCTTCGCCCGTTTTTTCAATGAATACAGAGAGAATTCGCACCATGTGGTCTAGCAAATCAGGGACACCATCGTTGATGCTAAAAACAAATGCGAAGGGTTGGACCAAAACCGCCACGGCAAAGGTGCTTAGGAAAATGCCCATGATAATAAAAAGATAGGAGCGAAATCCCAGGTTAAACCCTTTTTTACGAGCCTCCTTAAAAGTAATTGTAGGATTGGCTGCCGCAGGTGGCAAATAACAGAAAAAGGGCAAGATGAATAAATAGGGTAGAATCACATACCAAGGCAAGGCAAATATGGGGAGCAACAATAGGCAAACAGCAAGAAAGGTTCTAAAAAACACCTTCTTCAAATACGCCTTATATGGAGGGGGCGCCATCTCCCCTTTGGTGAGAAACTGATGGTTGATAAATAGAAATGTGATGCTAATCGCGAACATCCAAAAGAAGATAAGCAATGGGTCCAAGGCATTGTGAAGGCTATAGCCTAACATAAATGACAATTGGCTGGACCAATCAAAAAAGTATACATAACTCATGTCTTCTGGGAAAAGATAGGCACGCAGATAAATGAACCCCAAAGCTGTCGGGAATAGCCATTTGAAAACTTTTTGAAGATAGGTACCTAAAAGGGAAAAGAAAAACACAAACGATTCACGGAAAACGACGCCAATGTTCCTGATCTTTAACAGGATGATTTTGGATTCGTTGGGTTGGGGTATTAAATCTTCTTCTGCTAATTTCTCCGGGTGTCTTCTGGCTTGAATTTGAGGAAGAAGTACAAACAAAAACAAAACAATCGCGAAGGAAAAGCAGATAATCAGCAGTTTACTAATGTCGGGAAGCGTGTCGTTATGACGGGTAACATAGCTTTCCAAATAACCGGCTAAGACAATGAATGGCAGTAAACTCAACATGATTTTTGCCCCCCTTGTGAAGGCTGCGCGAAACGCTTGGCCACGGGTGTAACCCCCTGGAAAAATCCAACCTGATCCCGCCGTGATGCCCGCCCCTCCTGCAAGGACAATACAAGATATTTCAAAGGCACCATGGATCCATATCCCTAAAAAACTCGTGATAAACAGGCCTTTTTGGTAGAACATGTTTTGAAAGGCACCGAGCATAATGCCATTTTGAAGCAAGAAATACTGCGTGAAAACCGTCATGAGGATGCCAGAGGCAAAGAGCAAAATGGAAATCATGAGGTTGTTGGTGGTAATGGTAAGAAACATTTGCATTTGCGTCGACCCTTCGTAAATGGCCAAGGGATTTCCTTTTTCAATGTTTTTCACCGTTAGGTCTACGTAATCTTGGCCAAGAATGGAGGCAATAAATTCAGGGTAGATTTCACTGGAAATCCATCCAAGCACTGCATATCCCAAAAAGCACAAAAAGGCAAAACGCAAGGACCTCCGTGCTTTGTAAATTTCAATCGGTAAGTCTACGGTCCAGAAATTTAGAAAGGATTTAAAGGATTGTTTTTGGTATCGGTTTACCCCAATTAAGACTTTTTGGGCCAATTGGTTTAGGTAAATCCGAATGCTTCTGCGTTGATAATAGGTTTGCGCAAAGCCTAAATCATCCGTGATGTCTAAATATAAATTGCTCAACTCCTCAGGATCGCTGTTGTTGGATCCTTGCATGGCCTCAAAGCGTTCCCATTTCTCTTTATTTGAACGGACAAAATGGCTTTCTTTCATGGAGGAATAAAAGTACTTATTTCAAACGAAAATTTGATTTAACTTCAAAAGTATCATGGTTTTTTTTTAAGATTATCCCCAGAACTTCAAAATCTTTGTTTTCTCCGATGGAATTTTCCTAATTTGGTGCGGGCTTTTTCAATCGAGGGTATGGGGGATTTTTTAAGATGCGTTTTGTTTTTCTTTGCAAGTAACCTCGTGGTTGCCCAAATTCAGTTTACGCCCACTTTTTTACGTTCAGATTTTAAATTAGACCAATGGTATTCGCTTGGGGGTGATGATTCAGTTCAGGTGACCACCTTCAAATTTTATGTCTCTAACGTGCAATGCCAAGGCAGATCGATTTCAGTGAATCCGCTTGACAATGTTTTTCTCTTGGATGCGGCGGATTCAAGCTCCTTAACGATTCCTACTTCACGTATTGAAAAGGAAGCGGATTTTACCTTTCATTTGGGTATGGACAGCAGTTTGAATACCTGTGGGTTTTTAGAAGGTCCCTTTGACCCCTTGTTGGGAATGTATTGGGCTTGGAATACAGGATACATTCAATTAAAAATTGCCGGCACTGGACGTTTCGGAGGGGTACCAATTCCTTTTGAATACCACATCGGTGGCTATCAGCACCCCAATGCTGCCTGTGAAAAAGTTGGGGTTGAAGTTGGAAATGAACCGATACAAATAGACATGTATCGATTTTTAAAATCCCTTCCCTATGCATCGGAACCAAGAATTATGCATCCTTGTCCCACAGCAAAGCGTATTCACCAAAATTTCGCGACGTGTTTTCATTGAAAAAATCAATCTTGCCCTTGTTTGTTGTGATATGCGTGTTGCTTTTAAGTTCAGCATGGGAAGATGAAAGAGGTCTTTTTTACCTGCCAGCGCATTGGCCAAAACCAACCTACGATTTCAAAAACAATCCCCTTACGGATGAGAAGTTCCTATTGGGCAAAGCGCTTTTCTACGACCCTGTTTTGTCCGTCGATTCTACCGTTTCATGCGCCAGCTGTCACCTGCAATACACCGCGTTTGCACATGTGGACCACGCCTTGAGTCATGGCATTCAAAGCCGGGTGGGTAAACGGAATGCGCCTGGGTTGATGAATTTGGCATGGATGCCTGTTTTTCATTGGGATGGCGGTGTACTAAACCTGAATGCGCAACCGGTTAATCCCATCACCCACCCCGATGAAATGGGAAGCTCGCTTAAGGTTGTTTTGGCAAAATTAAATGGTAACCCGGTGTATCAAAAAGCCTTTAAAGAAGTCTTCGAAACTGAGAAAATTGAAACCCATCATTTGATGAAGGCGCTTGCACAATTTACGGTGTCCTTGGTTTCTGCAAACAGTAAATACGACAAGGTTATGCGGAAGGAGAAAGGGATTCACTTTACCGAACAAGAGGAAGCAGGCCATCGATTGTTCCAAAAGCATTGCAACGAATGCCACAAGGCCCCTTTGTTTACCACCCACGAATTTAAGGCGAATGGCATTGGCCTCGATCCGGCCTTGGCTGATTTTGGAAGAATGTCCATCACCCAAAAAAGCAAAGATTCTCTCTTGTTTAAAATCCCAACCTTGCGGAACATCGCCTATTCCTTTCCCTACATGCACGATGGTAGGTTTGCGAAATTGAAAGACGTAATTCAACATTATGCGACGCTTTCTGCTTCAAAGGGCTTGAAAAGCAAAGAATTTTCAAAGCGTCCCATCGCCTTGAACGACAACCAGCAGAAGGATTTGTTGGCATTCTTAAAAACGCTTTCAGACACAGAATTTCTATTCAATAAAAAGTATTCGTTTTATTCGCTGAAAAGTAAGTAAGTATTTTCTACTTTTATGGTCGAAATTAAAAAAACCTACTATGAAAAGTACATTTACCTTACTGCTTATTACCTTCGGAAATCTTTTTGTTGCTTTTGGGCAATTGAACCCGGGGATTACCTCATGGATTCTAAATACCAATGGAACTACTGGAAGCCATTACGTGCAAGGGAATTCAACCCCAATTGTAGACGCTACCCTTGCGAATGTTCAAATGGTACAATATTCAACGAATTGGGTATATGTTACCACCACAGGGGTGCCTTCTTACATCACTGGACCCTTTTTAGATGGAAATCCGTCCTTGACATCCAACCAAAATGCAATATTTAAAATTTCTTTAAATCCAAGTCCAAATGCAGGTGTAGGTACCGCTACTTCTGGAGGAAACATTGGCATTTTCATCAATGGTGTTGCCATGTTTGATTACCGTGACGGTGTGGCTTGGAATTCAACTACCAATGCCTTGTGTGGTGGTTTGCCAGGAATGTCTCCTTGTCCAGGTGGTCCTGGTTCTTCTCAATCTTGGAACAGAGATGCGATCCTTGCCGAAAAAGGAGGATTCGATTGTTCTAAAGGACATCCAGCGAACGGGAATTATCACCATCACCAAAACCCAAGTGCTTTTGATTTAGACTTAACGGTAATCTCAAATGTGTGCAGCCTTTACGATGCGGACGGATTGTATGCCATTGATTCAACTACCCATTCTCCGTTGATTGGTTTCGCCTATGATGGTTACCCTGTATATGGTGCCTATGGATTTAAAAACGCAGATGGGACGGGTGGGATAACGCGTATCAAATCTGGATACCAATTGCGAAACATTGCTACGAGAACCGTTTGGGCAGATGGAACAGATGTACCAGATGGTCCTGCCGTAAGTGTAACCTATCCATTGGGTTATTTTCGTGAAGATTATGAATTTGTAAGTCATCCGGGGGCTGCGGATTATTTGGATGAACACAATGGAAGATTTTGCATTACCCCTGAGTATCCAAATGGAATGTATTGCTACTTTGCAACCGTAGATGCCGAATGGAATTCAGCATACCCGTATTTGGTAGGACCTACCTACTACGGCGTGAAAACAGGCGCTAAAGTGAATTCGGTTACCGAAGCAACGACTACGTACAACCCAGGTGTTGGTGTTGACGAATTGGGTTTTACAGAAGTAAAAATTTTCCCGAATCCTACCAATGACATCCTAATCCTTCAAGCGGTTGGATTGTTAAAAGCAGATGTTTCTTTTACGTTAACAGACATTCAAGGGAAGGAAATCGCGACACAAACAATCGAAGCAGGTTCTACCATTGCCTTCTTCGACGTGAGTACGCTATACGCAGGAACCTATTTCGTATCTTATTCAGATGCCAATGGGAAAAAAACAGTTCCAGTTCTCGTACATTAAGTTTTCCTACCAAGGTTGCTTTTCGTAATTTTGGTGCATGCTATTACCTGAAAGACCCATTACCGATTGGCTACCCTTAACCTTAAAGGAAGCTGAAAAGAGAGGTTGGTCGGAATTTGATGTAATTCTTATTTCCGGTGACTCCTATGTCGACCATCCGTCCTTCGGTACTGCTGTTATCGGTAGAATCATTGAAGATGAAGGATTTCGAATTGGAATTGTTTCACAGCCGAATTGGCGCGATGACTTACGCGATTTCAAGAAGATGGGAAAGCCCAAGTATTTCTTTGGGGTAACCTCAGGGTGTATGGATTCCATGGTCAATCATTACACAGCGAATAAACGGTTACGCTCTACAGATGCCTACACCGCAGGGGGAGAAGCCGGTTTTCGTCCGGATTATGCTTCAATTGTCTATGCCAAAATACTAAAATCGATTTACCCCGATGTTCCAATTTTGTTGGGAGGGATCGAAGCCTCATTGCGAAGGGTAACCCATTATGATTATTGGAAAGATGAATTGATGCCATCTATTTTAGTGGATTCTGAAGCAGATGCCTTGGTGTATGGAATGGGAGAACAACCCCTTCGAGAATTTTTACGATTGCTGAAGAAAGGCGTTCCCTTTCGACAAATCCAAACCCTTCCTCAAATTGCGTTTTTACAAGATCTAAGCGAACCTTTGCCGAAAAACAAAAATTGGGAAACCGTCTCCTTGTCGAGCCATGAAGTATGTTTGAATGACAAAATGGCCTACGCAGCGAATTTTAAAATCGTTGAAGTCGAGTCGAATAAATGGAGTGCGAATCGAATTACACAGGATGTAGGAAATCAACGTTTGGTGATCAATCCGCCCTACCAAACCATGAGCTCAGGCGAATTGGATGCTTCCTTTGAGCTTCCTTACACCCGCTTGCCTCATCCGAAATATAAAAAACGGGGAACCATTCCCGCTTTTGAGATGATCAAATTTTCGATTAACATGCACCGCGGCTGTTTTGGAGGTTGTAGTTTTTGCACCATTTCTGCCCATCAAGGGAAATTCATCGCCTCACGAAGTGAAAAGTCCATCCTGAAAGAATTAGACGAACTCACCAATCATCCAGATTTTAAGGGATACATTTCTGACATCGGTGGACCTTCAGCGAACATGTACAACATGAAGGGCAAAGACGAGTCCATTTGTGCCAAATGTGTAGCGCCAAGTTGTATTCACCCTGTGATTTGCAGCAACCTAAATACCTCCCACGCGGCAATGACCACGTTGTACCAAAAAATTGATGCCCATCCCAAGGTGAAAAAAGCGTTCATCGGTTCTGGAATTCGCTATGATTTATTGGTGGATGATTTTAACAAGAACAATGAAGATGGAAACCATGATGCGTACATCGAACAAGTGGTTACAAGGCACATAAGCGGTCGATTGAAAGTAGCCCCCGAACACACGGCGGATGCTACCTTGCGGGTGATGCGTAAACCGTCATTTAAGTATTTCCATAAATTCAAAGAAAAATACGACCTCATTTCAGAGAGAAACGGATTGAACCAACCCTTGATTCCCTATTTTATCTCTTCGCATCCAGGTTGTGATGAGGTGGACATGGCAGAGCTTGCCGCGGAAACCAAAGACATGGGTTTTCAGCTTGAACAGGTGCAGGATTTCACACCTACCCCGATGACGGTGGCTGAAGTCATTTATTACACCGGCGTTCATCCTTACACCCTTAAGCCCATTCGCACTGCGAAAACGAAAGAAGAGAAACAAAACCAAAACCGATTTTTCTTTTGGTATAAGAAGGAAAACAAGGCATGGATTTCAGAACGCCTGAATAAAGCCAACCGTTTGGATTTGAAAGAAAAATTAGTTGAGAATTTCGACAAAAGCACCAACCTTCCACCTTGGTTGGCCAAAAAACGAGGGAAATAAATTGATTTCACCCTCCTTGATCCTCCCTTCCTCCAGCCGTCGGACACGATAAGGGAGGAGAATACATCTTGTTCCCTCCTTGAGGAGGGATTAAGGGAGGTGATGTTTCTATGTGCGGGTAATAAAAAAAACGGCGACTGAGCGCCTTTTGATGAGCCTGTAGAATCTAAAAAATTCAACTACTGCGTAATGTCCACCCTCCTTGATCCCCCCTTCCTCCAGCCGTCGGACACGGCAAGGGAGGAGAATACATCTTGTTACCTCCCCCATTCGACGTCATTTCGCTGCGCTGCATTTTGCTCAGGGGTCGGTTATATTCCCTAGTGCTAAAACGGCGGCTGAGCGTCTTTTGATGAGCCTGTAGAATCCTGTCGAATCCCCGTTTTTTTATATGTATTTCCTAGGTGCGGGTTTAAACCCGCACCTAGGAATGATCATTCCCATTCATTCGCTTGTGCCAAAGCGACATTCTTAATCAATCCATCTCCACTACCCGCTCCACGGTGCCGTCTTCATAAATGAAGAGCATGAGCGTGTTTTTGCGTCGGGGGATAATTTTTCCGTTGAGGTCGGTGATTTTCACGAGCTTTTTAGCGCCTGTACCAAGCTCATCAATTCCGGTGAAATTCAAGGTAAGGTTTAATGTAATGGTGCTGTCGCAGCCGTTGGCAGCAGGTATGGTTTGCGTGTAGGTGCCGCTTTGCGTGTAGGTTTGACCGTTCAAGGTGTAGGAATCAAGGGCTGTTTGGGTTAAGGTGCTTGCAGCGGTTTCCAAAACGGTAACCACAACGGTATCCATTCCGCTACATCCTAAGGAATCGGTCCCATTAAGCACATAGTTAGCACTTTGGCTTGGCGTAAAGGCTTGCCCATCCTGAACGTTATTATTCCACTGGTAGGCGCTGCCACCGGCACCACTCAAGGTAACTTGATCACCACTGCAAATGCTTTGGTCTGCACCAGCGGAGATATTCATACTTGCACTGTTCAATTGCGCATGGTAGAGGTCTTGAATTTCGCATTCCGTGAGGGCGCGGTTCCAGATGCCGATGTCATCGATTTTTCCGTCTGTATGTGACCAATATCCATTTGCTTGATTAGATTCACCAATAGATATCCCTGAATTTCCGGCAATATTCATTAATGCAGTATGGCTATGAATACCTGACAAAGAACCGTCTACGTATAATTTCACATTAGCACCATCGTATGTCATAACAATGTGATGCCAAGTATTAAGAGCAAGCTGCGTATTCGAAATAGCGGATGCACCTCCAGCACCACCAGTTGGTCCAACAATACTACCACAAACAGATGATTGATTAAAACCAATACCCCATGCTCCACCGCTTGGATTAGAATAGGTGTATTGAAATCTGTTTAATATTGTTGAGTTCGGATTCCCTGGATCACCTGGCCAAAAATATGACCTTGGAAAAAGCCAAACCGAAGCGGTTATTTGATTAACATTTAATAAAGGAGCATATGGTATGTAAATTTCATTATTTTGATTCCCAAAACTTGCATTGTTAAAATTAAAATCAAAAGCAGAATTAGGAAATCCTATTCTGTCAGTGGTTAAATTTGAACCAATTACATTTCCATTTAAATTATTTCCACTTTCATCGTTGGCATTGCCGTTAAAGGGCCACCAACCGACCAAGCCATTACTGGGAACATAAGAAGGAACATTTTGTGCAAAGGCAGGAATACTGCTTAATGCAATAAAACTCAGAAGTACAATTCTTTTTTTCATACAAATAATTTTTAAAAGCAAATATACTCTATAAATAGTACACTACAAAATAGAGTACTAAGAAATAGAAAACTTGTTCACTTTTGTACTATGAGTCAAGAAGCGTTCGAACAAGATTATCGTTGGATTGCTAATCGTCTCAAACAGTTGCGTAAAGAGAAGGGCTTTAATAATTATGAACACTTTGCTTACGACCTAGGGATGAGTCGTTCAGCTTATTGGCGACTTGAAAAAGGTGCTAATTTCGAAATCCGAACCTTACTTAGAATCTGTAAATTGTTAGGAATTACCTTACAAGATTTTTTCACAATTCCTTCTGATCAAGTTTCAGATGTTTAGTTTTTGCACCCCCCTAGGAAATGTCTCGTAGATCATTTAATCGTATACGATTCGTTCATATAGGCAGCTAACCCTGACCTATATAAAATTGTCTAAGACAAAACAATTACTTACTTTTGGCGTTAGTAACGCAAAACGATATTAATGATCAAAAGTTTTGGCGACAAAGAATGTGAAAAAATTTGGAATGGGATGCCTTCGAAAAAATTGCCTTACGAGATCCAAAATGTCGCGCGTAGAAAATTAAGAATGATCAATAATGCGCAAGATATTAATGACCTGCGAGTTCCTCCAGCAAACCGACTCGAGCAATTAAAAGGTGGTTTGCATGAATACTTCAGTATTCGGATTAACAATCAATGGCGAATCATCTTTAAGTGGGTCAGCAATGATGCATATGAAACAAAAATTATAGATTACCATTAACAAGTTGGATATGGAAAAGCTAAAAAATATACATCCGGGTGAAATCTTGTTAGAGGAATTCTTAATTCCAATGCAGATTTCTGCCTATCGATTGGCAAAGGAAACGTTCCTTCCTCAAACCCGTATTTCGGAGATAATCAAGGGTAAGCGAAGAATTACAGCCGATACTGCCATTCGTTTTTCTAAGTTTTTTAACACCAGCCCCAAGTTTTGGTTGGGGCTTCAAGATGACTACGACTTGGAAGAAGAACGAAATCTAAAAAATCAAGAATTTAATAGAATTAAATCCAACGTTGGGAAAGCAGCATAAAGTGTCGGGTAATAAAAAAAAACGGCGGCTGAGCGTCTTTTGATGAGTCTGTCGAATCTAAAAATTCAACAACTGCGTAATGTTCACCCTCCTTGGTCCTCCCTTCCTCCAGCCGTCGGACACGGCAAGGGAGGAGAAGACATCTTGTTACCTCCCCCATTCGACGTCATTTCGCTGCGCTGCATTTTGCTCAGGGGTCGGTTATATTCCCTAGTGCTAAAACGGCGGCTGAGCGTCTTTTGATGAGCCTGTAGAATCTAAAAAATTCAACTACTGCGTAATGTTCACCCTCCTTGATCCTCCCTTCCTCCAGCCGTCGGACACGGCAAGGGAGGAGAATACATCTTGTTACCTCCCCCATTCGACGTCATTTCGCTGCGCTGCATTTTGCTCAGGGGTCGGGTAATTTCTCTAGGGGTGCGGGTTTAAACGTGTGCTAGGGTTGTAGCTTTCCGAACCACGCCATCCCACAATCCAATGCGCATGCGTAGCGCTTGTTCCGCGGCGACGGTGGCTTCTTCCCATTTGGTGGGGTCTCCTTCGCAAACTTCCTCCATTAACTTCAAGGACAGCGGCCCATGGTCTTCTCCGTCTATTTCAATGTGACGCTCTAAATAGAAAAGAAAATCTTGCAATTTTGATGGATAATTGGCCTTTAATTCCTTTACCATTTCAATGAACATCTCGGGAATTAAATCCTCGCGCCCAAAGGTAAAAACAGAGGCAATTTCATGAATTTTACCACGCTGAATGGTGGAAAAGGTAAAACGAACAAAGTCTTTGGTTTCGGGGTTCATCTCACATGCATCCAAGGCATCATCAAGAGAATCATCGGTTGAGATCATTTGAATGAATCGCGACATCTCGTTGGTATTTGCACCCATCGAATGCATGGCCTGTAGATACATCTCAAAATGACTCATGGTTTTCCCGGAGGCATCAAAATCACTCTCTTCACCCACGACAATTTCATTGATAAAACGTCGGGTTTCTTTGTTTTTCGTTGGCATCCAAGGCACTTGTACGCAGGTGAGGTGCTGTTGAAGACTTTTAAGTAAGCTCATAAAATCCCAGACGGCGAAAATATGCTCCTCCGTAAAGGCCTTCAATTCTTCTTCAGTAGCTATTTTCTGATACACCGGATGTTCAATTAAACGGGCCCGAAGCGGTGCTATACGGGATTGCAAATGGTCAATGTTCATTGGGTAAAAGATTAATTCCTAATTCTGTTAACTGTGTGGATTCCAACTTAGATGGCGCTTCGATCATCGTGTCCCTACCGCTGTTGTTTTTTGGAAAAGCAATGAAATCTCGAATGGACTCCTCGCCAGACATGGTAGCTACCAAGCGGTCAAGTCCGAAAGCCAATCCGCCATGGGGTGGCGCACCGTATTCAAAAGCACCCATTAAAAATCCGAATTGATCTTGGGCTTGTTCAGGGGTAAAGCCAAGCAAGGAAAACATCTTTTCCTGCAAGCCCCTGTCGTGAATTCGAATGGAACCTCCCCCTAATTCTACACCATTCATGGCCAAATCATAGGCATTTGCCCGAATTGCGCCAGGATCTGAATCCATAAGGTGAACATCCTCCAGTTTGGGTGATGTAAATGGATGGTGCATGGCAAAGTACCTTCCGGATGCTTCGTCTTTTTCTAACAAAGGGAAATCCATTACCCAAACTGGACAAAATGCACCGGTATTTCGAATGCCTTGAAGATCTGCTACATGAAGGCGAAGTTCATTCATTTGTTTTTGGGTTTTTGCTAAATCCCCACTTAATACCAACAACAAATCACCTGGCTTAAGGTTGTGTTCAATGGCCAGCTTTTTGAAATCTTCTTCAGTATAAAATTTGTCCACCGAAGATTTAATGGTGCCATCCGCATTGTACTTTACATAAACCATCCCTTTGGCGCCAATTTGGGGTCGTTTCACCCAATCCGTGAGTTCATCCAATTGTTTACGGGTATATTCAGCAGCGCCTTCTACCACAATTCCAACGACGGTTTCTGCTTGGTCGAAAATGGCAAAGCCTTTTCCTTGAAGTGCATGTAAATACTCGAATTTCATTCCGAAACGCAGGTCTGGTTTGTCGGAGCCATAGGTATGAATGGCATCGTCATAGGTCATTCTTGGAAAAGGCTCCTCAAAATGAATTCCTTTCACTTCGGCAAAGAGGTGTTTGATCAATCCTTCGAATACGGCCAGGATGTCTTCTTGCTCGACAAAAGCCATTTCACAGTCTATTTGTGTAAACTCAGGTTGACGGTCCGCACGTAAATCCTCATCGCGAAAACATTTCACGATTTGGTAGTAGCGATCAATTCCAGAAACCATGAGCAATTGCTTGAAGGTTTGAGGTGATTGAGGCAAGGCATAGAATTGTCCCGGATTCATTCGGCTCGGCACAACGAAATCTCGAGCACCTTCAGGGGTAGATTTTATCAAGACAGGGGTTTCTACATCCATGAAATTTAATTCATCAAGGTATTTTCTGGTCTCGAGGGCTACTTTGTTCCTAAGTTGTAATTTATGAAGTACAGGCGTTCTTCGCAAATCTAAGTATCTGTATTGCATACGCAATTCATCGCCGCCGTCCGTTTGGTCTTCAATGGTAAAGGGAGGTGTTTTTGAGGCATTTAAAATGCGAAACGACAACACTTTAATTTCAATCTCTCCGGTTGGCATGTTCTGGTTTTTACTGGACCGTTCAATCACTTGTCCTTCCGCTTGGATTACAAATTCGCGCCCAAGTTTTCTCGCTTCTAAACAAAGCGCTTGGTCCTCTTCCACATTAAAAACCAATTGGGTAATGCCATAGCGATCGCGTAAATCGATGAAGGTCATTCCGCCCAAATCTCTTGATTTTTGTACCCAACCACTGAGGGTTACTGAGCTTCCAATGTGTGCAATGCGCAATGCGCCGCATGTGTGGGTTCTAAACATGTAAAATCTTTTTTCAAAATTACAAATAACTCGAAAAGCAAGGCGTGAAATCCGCCAATCATTTCTTGGCCTAAATGTTCGCTCGAATGCCATTTTTGAACGAAAACAAAGATAATCTGCTAATTATCAATGCATAACCAATTTTTTATTGTTACCTTATTAGAAAATTAACAATCATGTATTTAGCAAATTCCGGCATGACGTCCTTCTTCATGATTTTCTTTGGTCTACTTTTCATGATTTTCTTGACTGTTTGGTTAAGCAATCGTAAAAAGAAATAATCAAAACCGAACAATTTCCATGAAATCAATTTCATGGTTATAAAAAATCAAATCAGAAATGCTTCCTTCGCGGGTGTAGAGGATTTGTGTTTCCTTTTGAATTTTTCCGTTTTTTTGCTCCTTTATTTCTTGTAAGAAGTTTTTTGTGTCATAGACGTAGGTGAAACGTACCATTTGACTCCCATCTTGATTTCGCATCGATTTTTCTACCAAGTTATGAGAGGCATCATAGCGATATTGGGTTACCAGCGTATCCCGGTTTATCAAATCCAGTTCGATGCGTTCCACCACATTATTTTCATCCCCTTGGATTTCCATCCATGACCTAATCGGAATTTGACATTCATTCTTAACGATGCAATTTGATTGGTTATCTTGTACTGTTCTGTCATAGCAACGGCTACCTACGTCTGCTTTGTTTTTTCCTTTCAACTGCAACGAGTCTGAAACCATATATACGGAGCCACCTCGGTACCAGTAGTTTCGTTCGCTGCAAGCGGTTGGGCTTAGGGTTCGATATTGTGTAACATTGCCAAGGCTGTCATAAGAAAACAAATGAACCACAGAATCTTTGTAAGATGCGTAGGGTTTGTAAGTTACCATGGAAGATAAACACCCTGTCGAATGGAAGGAAAAGGCAACAAACCCTTTGGTTTCACGAAAGACATCGTTTTTCCTTTTGGTGAGGATTTTACCTTGCAGCCTTTGTATGTTATGGTTTTTAATGAATGTCGGGTTGAAAAACGGTTCGTTTTGAAAAGCGACTTCCGGTTTTTGAATCATTTGGCCATAGGCACAGCTGATCGCAAAGGTGAAGACTAGAAACCTCAACGCAGGGGAGCTAACATTGTGCTCCAACTGCATTTTTCATGTAAGATCTGCTGCAATTCCTCAATGTTAATTCTTTCCTGAACCATGGTGTCTCGGTTTCGCAAGGTCACCGTACCCGATGTTAACGTTTCGTGGTCTACCGTTACAGCATAAGGAGTTCCGATGGCATCCTGTCTGCGGTACCGCTTGCCAATTGAATCTTTTTCATCGTATTGAACCGTGAAATCAAGTTGTAGATTTCGGACAATTTCCATGGCTTTTTCAGGCAATCCGTCCTTTTTTACCAAGGGTAGAATGGCAACTTTGTAGGGGGCAAGGGCTGGTGGAATGTTGAGTACGGTTCTTTCACTTCCGTCTTCCAATTTTTCTTCTTGAAAAGCGGCAGACATTACCGAGAGAAACAAGCGGTCCAGTCCAACCGAAGTTTCTATGACATAGGGTACATAGTTTTCTTGGGTAGCGGGATCAAAATACTGCAATTTCTTACCTGAATGGATTTCGTGCTGTTTAAGGTCAAAATCAGTACGAGAGTGGATGCCTTCGAGTTCTTTGAATCCCATTGGGAAATTAAATTCGATGTCACAGGCTGCATTGGCATAATGGGCAAGTTTCAGGTGGTCATGAAAACGATAATTCACTTCGCCAAGCCCAAGGTTTAAATGCCATTGCTTTCTCGCGTTTTTCCAATGTTCATACCACGTAAGTTCTTCTCCCGGTTTAACGAAAAACTGCATCTCCATTTGTTCAAATTCGCGCATTCTAAAGATGAATTGCCGCGCAATGATTTCATTTCTAAATGCTTTTCCTATTTGTGCAATCCCAAATGGAATTTTCATTCTTCCGGATTTTTGGACATTTAAGAAGTTTACAAAAATGCCCTGTGCCGTTTCAGGTCGCAGGTAAATCGTAGCAGCGTCTCCAGCAACTGAACCCATTTCGGTAGAGAACATGAGGTTGAATTGTCGAACTTCTGTCCAGTTTTTACTTCCTGAAATAGGACAAACAATTTCTAAGTCAAGGATGATTTGTTGAACTTCAACCAAATTGTTGTCATTTAGCGCCGTTTTGAGCCGAGACTCAACGTTTTCACGTTTTTCCTTAATGCGTAGGACATTTGGGTTGGTTTCCAAAAATTGATTGACATCAAAGGATTCACCAAATCTTTTCTTTCCTTTTTCAACCTCTTTGTCAATTTTTTGGGTTTGCTTTTCCAGGTATTCTTCAATCAAGACATCTGCACGGTATCTTTTTTTGGAATCCTTATTGTCAATCAAAGGGTCATTGAATGCCTCCAGATGCCCCGAAGCTTTCCACGTGGTTGGGTGCATAAAAATCGCTGTGTCAATCCCAACAATGTTGGCATTCAATTGTGTCATCGCTTTCCACCAATAGGTTTTCAGGTTGTTTTTTAGCTCAACGCCCAGTTGTCCATAATCATAGGTGGCAGCCAATCCATCATAAATTTCAGAAGAAGGAAAAATGAATCCGTATTCTTTACAATGGGAAATGATTTCTTTTAAACGATCTTGATTTGTTTCCATGGCACAAAGATAAAATGAATCAAGGCACATGGTAAGAAGCGTACAAACTTTATTTACACCCCGTTGTCAAGTAATTTATTAGCTTTGTTTATGCGATTTTATTTCAGTGAATCTGAATTCATAGATACACAAGAACCTATTGACCTTTCCATCCCCATACGTGACCATTCAAAAGGTGTACGCGCTTGGTATTTGGATTTTCCAAAATTTGATGCGGTTATGGAAAATGGCTTCGTCGGAAGCGTGGTGAAAGGTGGAGCCGTAAATTTTAGGAACATACAGTTCAATCCGCATGGGCATGGCACGCATACAGAATCCTTTGGACACATTACCCCCAATGAATATCCTGTCTCAAATTGCTTTGCGAAGTATTTTTTTAGGGCTACACTCATAAGCGTTCTTCCTGAAGTTCTTCCAAATGGTGACCGGGTAATAACCCGAAAGCTTTTAGAAGAGAAATCCATTCCGCACGAAACAGAAGCGCTCGTAGTAAGAACCTTGCCGAATGAAAAAGAGAAGTGCGAATTCAATTATTCCGATACGAATCCCATTTATTTTGACGTAGACTGTATGTCGGTTTTGAGCAGCAGGGAGATTGCCCATTTATTGGTAGACATTCCTTCCGTGGACCGAGAAAGCGACAACGGTGTTTTGGCGTTTCACCACGCATTTTGGAACGTCCCAGCGAATCCCGCCAAACATAAAACCATTACCGAGTTGATTTTTGCGCATTCAGACATTTTAGACGGAGAATATATTTTGGAATTACAGGTTTCGAATTTTGAAAATGATGCTGCGCCCAGCAGACCGGTTCTCTACAAAATAAAGAAAGAAGGTCGCCCTTCTTTCCTATCGTAGTAGGCATATGCCTTAAGTGGTCAAAAAAAACAGGGGCTTCTGTACTAAACCAAGGGCGAAAAAACTTATGACTAGAAATTTTCTGCCTCTCCAAGCAGACCTTGATTTAAGAAGCCACCTGTATCTCTCCTTATTTCTGAATCCAAATTAGAAAATGTTTGAAAGGAACTGAGTTGAAATTACCATCTCATTACTTAGGATGAACATCCGTCTATTTTGCGCGAATATTTACTTTTTTCACCTCATTTCAAGTGCAACTAAGTAGAATTACATAGGCATACTTATGTAACATTTTGTATTTCACCGCGTAAGCCCCCAAGAATTTTGCGAAACAGATGAATAGAAAGCAAATTTGTATCAGAAACAAACAAAAACAACAACCTATGAAAACGACAATTTTAACCCTCGCAATGATCCTTTTTTCTACTTTATTGGTAAACGCGAATACAGATCCTAAAAAAGGATTTGAAGATGATAAAATTCAAATTGTTTGTAACATTTCAACTGGGAATGCTACCATTTTGTGGAGCGATGCAAGAATTGATTTTATCGAAATCCTTGCTTCAAATGGTCAGTTTATGCCTACAATCCCCGTTTCCGATGCCAAATCATTACACATGAATGACTTAATGAACGGAACGTATACCCTGGTTTTTAAATCAGGAAATGAAACACTCTACATCAAAACCCTCGAGGTAAATAAATAATTCTCCAAGGTAGATTCTGTATCTCCCTTATTTCAAGAATCCCTAACCAACGTTAGGGATTTTTTTTATTCCATAATTTGCAACTAATACCACTTTTGTGGTATTTTTGCGCTTAAATATTGGTTTATTTAAAATTAATCTAAATAAGATGATTACGGTAACAGACAACGCAAAGCGTCAAGCAATCCGATTGATGGAAGATGAAGGGAAAGACGGGTATTTTATTCGTGTGGGTGTTTCTGGAGGCGGTTGCTCTGGGTTAATGTATCAACTTACTTTCGACAATGCGGAATCGGAGGAAGATTCAGTTTTTGAAAACAATGGGGTTAAGGTAGTTGTTAACAAGAAAAGTTATTTGTACTTAATAGGCACAACCTTAGATTTTTCAGGTGGATTGAATGGGAAGGGTTTTGTTTTTAACAATCCCAACGCAGACAGAACCTGTGGGTGTGGCGAATCTTTTTCAGTTTAACATGTCAAATTACACAGAAAACGAGCTGGCCAAAGACCTTGAAAACAAGGAATACGAATTTGGCTTTACCACCAACATCGAGTCGGATACCGCTCCCGTAGGATTGGACGAGGATGTCATCAAAATGATTTCTTTGAAGAAAAACGAACCAAGTTGGTTGTTGGCCTATCGTTTAAAGGCGTTTGAACATTGGAAAACCATGACGGAACCCGAATGGGCGCATGTGCGGTATGAAAAACCAAATTTCCAAGGCATCTCTTATTACTCCGCGCCTAAACAAACAAAAAAATACGAATCTTGGGATGACGTAGACCCTGAGTTGAAGGAAACCATGAAAAAATTGGGAATCTCAATGGAGGAACAACAACGCCTTACGGGAGTAGCGGTGGATTTTGTCATGGATTCCGTTTCCGTTGCAACTTCCTTCAAAGAAAAACTGGGTTCTTTGGGCATCATTTTTTGTTCATTTACCGAAGCCGTTCAAAACCACCCAGAATTGGTTCAGAAATATTTAGGCTCCGTAGTGCCGATGACCGATAATTTTTATGCTGCCCTTAACAGTGCTGTATTTTCGGATGGTTCCTTTTGTTACATTCCCAAAGGGGTTCGTTGCCCAATGGAACTTTCAACGTATTTTCGAATCAACGCCGGCGGGACCGGGCAATTTGAACGAACCTTGGTGATCGCAGATGAAGGTTCTTACGTCTCGTATTTAGAGGGATGTACCGCACCGCAACGAGACGAAAACCAATTGCATGCAGCGGTTGTTGAACTGATTTCATTGGAACACGCTGAAATAAAATATTCTACCGTACAAAATTGGTATCCCGGCGATAAAGAGGGAAAAGGAGGCGTGTTTAATTTTGTTACCAAACGTGGCGTCTGTGAAAACCATGCTAAAATTTCATGGACCCAAGTTGAAACAGGATCTGCAGTCACTTGGAAATACCCATCATGTATTTTGAAAGGAGACCATTCGGTAGGAGAGTTTTTCTCCGTTGCCGTTACCAATCATTTTCAACAAGCGGATACAGGTACCAAAATGATTCACCTCGGGAAAAATACAAAAAGCACGATTATTTCGAAAGGCATTTCTGCAGGAAAATCCCAGAATTCATACAGGGGATTGGTGCAAATACATAAATCAGCCGATCAAGCTCGGAATTTTTCACAATGTGACTCCCTGCTCATGAGCGATGTATGTGGGGCACATACCTTTCCATACATTGAATGTAAAAACCCCACCGCTAAAATTGAACATGAAGCAACGACTTCTAAAATTGGTGAGGATCAATTATTCTATTGCATGCAAAGAGGAATTGGCGAAGAAAAAGCCATTGGTTTGATTGTAAATGGTTATTGTAAGGAAGTATTGAATAAGCTTCCCATGGAGTTTGCCGTGGAAGCACAAAAATTATTAACCCTTAGCCTTGAGGGCAGTGTTGGATAAAATCGAGAAATAAAATGTTGAAAATAAAAAACCTACATGCTTCCATTGATGGCAAAGCCATTCTAAAAGGACTGAATTTAGAAATCAATCCAGGGGAAGTACATACCATCATGGGTCCAAATGGAGCGGGTAAAAGTACGCTCGCAAGTGTACTGGCAGGTCACGAAAGTTATGAGATCACCGAAGGCGAAATTTTGTTTGAAGGAAAAGATTTAACCGCTCTTCCCATTGAGGACAGGGCAAGGGAAGGATTGTTTCTGGCTTTTCAATACCCCGTAGAAATTCCAGGAGTTTCCAATGTGAATTTTTTGAAGACAGCCCTCAATGAAATCCGCGAATACGCAGGATTAAAACCCCTTTCTGCCAAAGACTTTTTACAACTTGTAAAAGAAAAATCTGCCCTGGTAGAGTTGGACAGCAGCTTGGCAACGCGCTCTGTAAATGAAGGTTTTTCAGGCGGCGAAAAAAAACGAAATGAAATTTTTCAAATGGCGATGCTGAATCCGAAGTTGGCCATTTTGGATGAGACGGATTCTGGTTTGGACATAGATGCCTTACGCATTGTCGCCAGCGGAGTGAATGCCTTGAAAACGAAAGAAAACGCAACCCTCGTCATCACCCATTACCAAAGGTTGTTGGACTACATCGTTCCTGATTTTGTACATGTACTTTTTGACGGAAGAATTGTAAAAACGGGGGGCAAAGACCTCGCACTGGAATTGGAAGAAAAGGGCTATGATTGGATAAAAGCTGAACACGCATGAAAAACGAGGGAAGGGGAAGCCTAATAGAATTTCAACAGCAGTTGGTTCCTACCAACTTGCAATTGCCTGATTCCATTCTATCGAAAGCGAACCAAGACATTCAACGGTTGGCAGATTTTCCAACCACAAAATCGGAGGATTTTAGATACACCCGTTTGATTCGTCTGAATAAATTGCAATTGCAAACAGAAAAATCCTTCGTGCCACCATTG
>Ga0209087_1000040_pt1 | contig 66781 bp, 47 predicted proteins | sample S_130805_EF_Meta_FD_187321 | JGI IMG/M metagenome (GOLD analysis project Ga0209087, IMG submission 187321) | Freshwater microbial communities from Lake Simoncouche, Canada to study carbon cycling - S_130805_EF_MetaG (SPAdes) (version 2) | ecosystem: Environmental > Aquatic > Freshwater > Lake ... | reverse complement strand
CCGTTAGCCGCTTTATATGGTGGCAAAGGGGTACAAACTTTAAAATATCCTTCCGACCTTGCTACCGATGCTACCAAGAACCATTATGTACAATTCTCAATTAAAGAAGTTATACCTGCTGGTTATTCAACAACATCATCAACAATTCCTGGTCAAAGCATTGACCTCAATGGTATTTCTCAGGCAGCAGGAGCACTTGGTGGAGCAATAGCTGACGGAATTAAAGGTGCCGCTGGTGGTTCTTCTGAAACCACACAAAATTTTGTTAATGCGGCCACAGAAGGAATTGGTAAAGGATATGAAAAGATTGGGGAATATATTCCTACATCACTACAAATTTCACCCACCACAACACAATCAAAAGCATATATTTCTTTATATATGCCAGACACATTAACGGCAACGTATTCAGCCGATTGGCAAGAAATGAGTTTAGGTGACATGGGCGCTACACTATCTTCACTAAGAATGATTGACCAATTAGCTACTAATGCAGGACAACAAGGAACTTTTTCGTCTGGAGATTTAAAAAAGAGTTTAGGTAATTTAGCATCAACCGATCCAGCAGTTACAGCTTTAGTTTCAAACATAATGGGCGCAACAGGTGTTGATAGTAAACTTGGACTTGATGCTAAAGTAATTGGTGATGTTGTATTAAAAGGTAAAGGTTATGCAATTAATCCTCAATTGCAAATGATGTTTAAAGGTGTTGGTTTTCGTAGTTTTCAATTATCTTTTATGTTTACACCAAAATCATTGGATGAATCTCAAGAAGTTGACACTATTATTAAAACATTTAAATATCATTTTTCACCTGGTCTACAAGCAGGCAAAACAGATTCTACACAAAGTATGTTTTTGACTTCACCTTCAATATTTAATGTAAACTTTAAAATTGGTCAAAATGAAAATCAATATGTACCAAAGTATGGTGATTGTGTTTTAACTGATATTGATGTTAATTATGCTCCAAATGGATTTGCTGCACACGAAAATGGCGCACCAGTACAAACAACATTAAATTTAACATTTAAAGAAATTGTTATTGTTGATAGAGATAAAATTGCTAGAGGAACTTTAAGATAATGTCATATTTTAATACTTTACCAAAAATTTTAACTAACGACAATAAAAATAATGCTATTGTTTTAACCAATATTATGGCTAGAGCAGAACTTGTACAAAATTTGATGACAAACCCTTTAATGTTTTATGAGTATAATATACAAGATGGTGATACACCAGATATTGTTGCTTCCAAATATTATGGTGATTCATATCGATATTGGTTAGTTCTGTTTTCAAATCAAATATTAGATCCACAATGGGATTGGCCTTTATCTTCTCAACAATTTACATTATATTTAAATGATAAGTATTCTGTTGCGGCTAATGCTAATACCGTTTTGTCATACACATCTTCAACAGTATATGAATATCGTAAAATTATTACAACAATTGACCAAACCACATTGAAAACAACATCAAAAACTTATGTGGTTGATGAACCAACATATTTGGCATTAATTCCTTCATCAAAAACAGTAACATTTCCTAATGGCACATCAGCAACAGAAACAATTACAAAAGAATCTGTTAACATATATGATTGGGAAGTTGAACAAAATGAAGCAAAAAGAACTATTAAATTAATAAATGCAATATATGCACCGCAATTTGAAAGTCAATTTAAATCATTAATGGGTACATAAAGTGGCAGATATATCTACTTCAGCACCAACGCCAGCTGGTGTATCATATCCAAAAGACTATGCGTTAATAAATTTAACTTTACTATCAGCATCTGATAGTATGGACATGAAAAATTTATTGACCGAACTATCATATCAAGAAGATTTGTTTAATAACACAGCATCAGGTTATTTGATGGTGGTGGACTCTATGGGATACATTGAAACACTAAACCTTACTGGTAATGAATATTTGCGTATGACGTTTGGTAAAACCAATCAAAATTCTAATTGGATTGATAAAATATTTCGTGTTTATAAAGTCGATAAAAGACGGCCAGAGGGTAAAGGCGACACAGAATCTTATTCTTTATATTTTTGTTCTGAAGAAATGTTATTGTCTGAGCAATATAAAGTAAGTAAATCATATCGTGCTAAAAGTATTTCCGATAATGTTATTGATATTCTACAAAATTATTTAAAAGTACCAGATAAAAAAATTGCGCAGATTGACCAAACGTATGGCATATATGATTTTGTTATACCAACAATAAAACCATTTGATGCGATTAATTGGATGTCAACATATGCTAGACCACAACCAGATAAACCTGGAGCTGATATGTTGTTTTATGAGAATAAGTTTGGTTTTAATTTTAAATCAATTCAATCCATGATGAAAGAACCTGTTTATTATAATTACAGTTATGATCCAAAAAATATAGATAATGCTACATACGATTTAAATAAACGGTCACATAATGTTACAACATATGAAATTTTAAATTCTTATGATGCCTTGGGTGCAATTAATTCTGGCATATTTGCAAACAAATTAATATCTGTGGATCCAGTTACAAGGCGTTATAAAGAAACAAATTTTGATTATGCTGGTTATATCAATGAAGCGACAATGTTAAACGAACATCCAATTACCAATACATTTAAAAATAGACTTGGTGACGGTGTTAATCAAACTCCTGAAGCCGTGACAAAATTAATATTTTCAAATTTTAAACAAAATCAAGTACCTTACATTGCTGCTCAAGGACCTGATTCTGTTGGTAAAGACATTTATGCTGAAACTTATGTACCGTATAGAACGGCACAATTAGCATTAGCTAACTATACAAGAGTTAAAATTTCTGTGCCTGGTGATCCAGGTCTTACTGTTGGTACAAACCTTAATTTATCTTTATTATCTAAAAACCCTAACAACAAAGAACCTGATCCATTTTATTCAGGAAAATATTTAATTACAGCAGTTCGCCATATGATTACAATGAATGAATACAAAACTGTGCTTGAGATTACAAAAGAAAGCACAACTAAACAATATGCTTCACCAGATAACAATTCTGCTCTATGGCAGAATACGGTTAAAGGAATTACATAATGTCTAAAATGGTTAACAACTTTGCCGGCCTAAATGGTTTTGTTTGGTGGGTTGGTGAAATAGAAACTAGGATTGATCCTTTGGGTTTAGGTCGTTGTCAAGTTCGTATCTTTGGTTGGCACACAAAGAACAAAGAGTTAATACCTACGGAAGATTTACCGTGGGCTCACCCATTATACCCAATAAATAATTCGAAATCGTTTTCTGCGCCAATGATAGGAGATTGGGTTGTTGGATTCTTTATGGATGGAGAATCAGGACAATTTCCTATAATGTTTGGTGTGATACCTGGTCTTAAACAATAGGAATTAAAATGACACCAAATCTTGGAACTGCTGAAAATCCTCCATATAGTCCTTATACAGGAATATTTAATGGTACTGGAAACCCTACAACACCTGCTCTTGGATTAGGTCAGGTTGCCAATACTGCAATTTCATTTACAAATAGTACTTTATCACACAATTGCGATTTTGCTGTTGATATTATCAAAAACAATCAATTGAAACGTTTTTTAAATTCTCAAGCAAATAACATTAGAGAAGCAATTCGAGATGTTATGAGAACATTAGGATTTTCTGATGCAACAGGAGAAAGTCAATGGTTGGTGGATAAGCTTAAAACAATTACTAGAGCATTAAAATATATACAAAAAAATGTAATACAACCTATTCTTGATTTTGAGGCTCTTGTTATTCAATATATTAAAAAAGTACAATCAATTATTGTCTATATTTTAGGTTTGCCTGCAAGATTGGCAGCTATGTTACAAGATTGTTTAAAAAGGCTTTATGCAGCAGTAGGTAATGCTTTGACAGATATTGTTGGTGGTGCAAGTGGTGGATTTGGTGACGAACTTAAAGCTGCCAAAGAGGCCGCACAAACATTCAATCAAACCGTTTCTATGGCCGCTACAGCGGCTGCAGGTGCTGTGGCAGTTTCTAGTGCAGTCACTCAAGTACCTAATGTTGCAACACAGTTTAAAAAAGGTATATAATGGATAATCCGTCATCCGTTTTATGGACACAACCTGAATCGGCCGCAAACAGCGATTATCAGCCACAGTATCCATACAACAACATACAACAAAGTGAATCAGGTCATTCGTTTGAGATGGATGACACACCAACCCGTGAGAGGGTTCGTTTATCCCACCGTTCAGGTACTTTTATTGAAATGCAACCCAATGGTGATGAAGTACATAAAGTTTATGGTACTGGATATGAGATTACAGTTAAGGGAAAAAATGTGGAAATTAATGGTACTTGTAACATTACCATCAACGGCGATTCAAACATCCATGTTTTAGGTAATAAAAATGAAAAGATTGATGGCAACTATAATCTTCAAGTGGTAGGTGACATGGTTGCCAGAGCTGCAGGAACCAACGGTATGCAGTTAATCTCGGATAACGACATGACTATTCAATCTTCTTCAAGTTCGACTGGTGCAATGTACCTGTCTGCTGGAGACCATTTATATTTGGCTTCAGACTTGGTTGTTGGAGGTTCAATTTCGGCAGACGTTGTTTCTGCCGAATCTAGAGTTAATGCTGGTACGGGAGTTTATGCTGGTATTAATGGAATGTATTCTCAAGGACCAATAACCTCTTTGGTTTCGGTACAGGCGCCCCTTGGCCAATTTGGTATTATGGAAGCTACTTTGATGACCGATACTATTAATAGTAACATCTATAATACTCATGTACATATTGGTAATAGAGGATTCCCAACTAGCCCACCTTTGACTGATTTCTTCGGAGTTTAATTATGGCACAAGTAAATAATGCTTCAGGTGTATACGCAACACTAGGTTATAATTTTAGTGACCCAAATGGTTATGTGGAACCTTTATCGGCAAATGGGCAGGCTCATTTAGAAAAACAACCCGCTTTTATTAGTACCTGGCAGGCACAAGATATTGCAAATAATGCTGTAGGCGGTTATTTTAAAAATCCTGTATTAACCTATGTAAACACAATTCTTACGACTGCCAATACGATTGCGGCTAATATTGCTATAGCAAATTGTGCAGCTTTAACAGGTGCGCAAACTGCTTGTTTAGCTTTATCTGCAACTGCGGTAGCTTTTAATGCTCACACCAACAGATTATCTGGAGTAACTCCATTTTCAGGTGAAGATGTAACGAATCCTTATTATGAAACTGCAGTTTCTTATGGTAAAACGGCATTATATATTACCAACCAAACAGATAACATAACCAATACATCACCTATTTTGGGCAGTTTTGGTAGTATTTTAATTGGACCACAGATTAGTAATCAATCCAATACAATTTATCCATACATCACTTTAATTGGTAATAGTCTTAGTGGTGATCCTGAGGTCGGACAAAACACATCATTAACCACAGCACAAATTAATCAAATTGTGTCGGACATATCAAATACCAACACTTTACTCTCTGGACAAAGAAGTGCGGATGTAACATTTTATGGTAAATTGAAAACATTCTCTGATAATTATAACACAGTAAGACAATTCTCAAGCATGGGAGAAACTCAAACTTATCTGTGTGATAACTTTATTGGCACAGACAAGTTAATTACACGAATTAATTCATAGGAAGCGTCATAAATAATAAATGGCAACACTAACCAATCTTTATTCCGATTTAGACCTTACATTTAACCTTGTTCCTGGTTCCAGAGATGTTGCTCGGAGTTTTGATGACCAAGCGGTTATTCGTTCGGTTCGTAATCTTTTATTGACAAATTTCTATGAAAGACCGTTTCAACCAAATCTTGGTGGAAACATTGACAAGCTTTTATTTGAACCGGCCACCAATTTGACAGCCAGTTTAATTAAAACTGAAATTCAAAATGTTATAACAAATTATGAACCTAGAGCACAAATTGAAGATATTACGGTTACTGGTAATATTGATGGAAACTCATTTACGGTCAATCTAACATTTTACATAGGAAATAATACCTTGCCAACATCGGTAAATCTACTTCTTGAAAGGTCCAGATAATGGCATCTTCAAACAACAATATTCAATTAACTGAATTAGATTTCAGTAATATTAAAAACAATTTTATTGCTTATTTGCAATCTCAAGATGCCTTTAAAGATTATAACTTTCAAGGTTCTGCCATGTCCGTTCTTTTGGATATTTTGGCATACAATACACAATACAATGCGTACTACTTAAATATGGTAGCCAATGAGATGTTTTTGGATTCTGCTTTACAAAGAGGTTCGGTTGTTTCTCATGCAAAACTATTAAACTATACACCAAAGTCTGCTATTGCTCCAACGGCATACATTAATGTTGCATTTACTGGTGTTACCTCCAGTTCTTTTACTTTGCCACGTTATAGTAATTTTATATCGGAATCAGTACAAGGTGTAAATTATAATTTTGTTTCTACTGATGCAATAACTGTTGCAAGTGCCAATAATACTGCTAATTTTACAAATTTACAAATTAAACAAGGTATTCCGGCAGTATACACCTACACAGTTAATTCCACCACCAATCCAAAATATGTTTTTGAAATTCCTGATTCAAAGATTGATACTACGTCAATTCAAGTTACTGTACAAGAAAATTCATCAAACACCTCTTATACAACTTATCAACCGGCCGGCAGTTTTTTAACTTTAACACCAACTGACCAAGTATACTTCTTACAAGAATCATTGAATGGCAATTATCAAATTAGTTTTGGTGATGGCGTATTAGGTTATCAATTACAAGACGGAAATATTGTTGTTGTTTCTTATATTTCAACTGATGGTACCATGGCTTCAGGTGCAAATAGTTTTGTTTTAATGGATAATATTGGAGGATTTACAAGTTCTTCTGTAACCGGAGTTATCCCTGCATCACAAGGTGGTGACAAAGAATCTATCGATTCAATTAAATTTCAAGCACCTAAAGCTTATGCAGCACAAAATCGTGCAGTAACTAAAGAAGATTACATTACTGCTATTCAACAAAACAATTTAGGTTTTGCTTTTGATTCGGTTTCTGTATGGGGTGGACAAGAAAATGAATCACCAGTTTTTGGTCAAGTGTTTATTTCTATGAAGCCAGAAGGTTCTTATCTTTTAAATGATGCACAAAAACAAAGCATCATTAATAATATTATAAACCCAATTAGTGTATTAACAGTAACTCCTACTATTGTAGATCCAGATTTTACTTACATAAATGTTTCTGTTAATGTTGTTTATAATCCAAATAAAACAACAAAAACAGCATTGCAAATAGAAACTGGTGTAAAAGCAGCAATTGCAGCATTTGCAAATACTTCTTTAAATACTTTTAATTCAACATTTAATGGATACGATTTATTAAATACTGTTCAAAGTTATGATTCTTCAATTGTTAATAGTGAATATTCTTTAAAATTACAAAAAAGAGTATTTCCAAGTTTAACTAGTTCTTCAACATATAATTTATATTATAATACTCCATTACAAAAAGGTGTATTATTAAGTGGGGTTTCTAGTTCTCCTGCTTTACAATTTACCAATCCAGCAAACACAGAAAGTATTATTGATGGGGTATTTTACGAAGAAGTTCCAGCAACAACTTATGGTGTTGATACTATATCTGTATTAAATCCTGGTTTTGGTTATCAATCTGCCCCAATTATTACTATTTTGGGTGACGGACAAGGTGCGACCGCTCATGCAGAGATTGCTGGTGGAACAATACAAAACATTGTTGTAGATACTGCAGGTAACAATTATACTACTGCTATTGCGACAATTACTCCAGTCAACGGCGATACAACAGGTCAATTAGGTGCGGTTGTTGTTAATCTACAAGGTCGTTATGGTACATTAAGAACCTATTATAATAATGCCACGAATGTTAAGACAATACTTGACAATAATGCAGGAACAATTGATTATTCTAAAGGTATTATTTCATTGGTATCTCTTTCGCCGGTTAATGTTGATAATGATTTAGGTCAACTTTCTGTTGATGCGACACCAGTATCTTCTTTAATATCTTCTTCATACAATACTATTTTAACCTTGGACAGCAGCAATCCTACAGCAATCACCGTAAATGTTATTGCTCAAAGTTAATAAATGATTCCAGATAATCAAAAAACATCGTTATTAATACCACAACAATTACCCGCATTTATTCGGGATGATTCGTCATACGCCACTTTTCTTGCTTTCTTAGAAGCATACTATGAATGGTTGGAACAAACTAACAATGTCACAGACCGTTCAAAAAATATATTAAATTATGCTGACATTGATAATACAACAGAAGAATTTATTAATTATTTTACTGAAGAATATCTTTCATATTTTCCTCAAGAAATACTTGCAAATAAACCTGAAGTTGTTAAAATAGCAAAACAACTATATCAGTCAAAAGGAACTACTGCATCATATAAATTTCTTTTTAGAATTCTTTTTAATTCTAATGTTGATTTTTTCTTAACTAAAGATGCTGTATTAAAAGCATCTTCTGGTGTTTGGTATGTTGCCAAAAACCTCAATGTAAACACCACAGACCAAAGATGGTTGTTAATTAATAATTTACCATTAGGTAGCTTAAGAGTATTTGGGGAAACAACTAAATCATTTGCAACAATTGAAAATGTAATATTTACTGGCACAAAAATGCAAGTTTATATTTCTAATCCTGTAAGACAATTTAATTCTGGTGAATATGTTCGTGTTGTAGATTCCAATAATAAAGATTATATTATTGATATAGACGGAGCAGAATATATACTCCGAGCTAAAATTGTTGGTCAAATTAATCAAATAACAATTGATCCAAAAAATCAAGGACTATTGTATCAGCCTGGTGACCCTTTAGTTTTTTATGGTGGTTTGAACGATGGTGCAAATACTAGTGCTGCGGCAACAGTTACCACTACAACAAAAGGTTCCTTATCTTCTATTCGCCTTGTTACTGGAGGATATGGTTACAGATTTAGTCCCAATACAATAATTGATATAAGTGCAACTGCTTTAGTATTACCTACTGCGCAAGTTTCTACGGTTGACGCTTCTCCAAATAATACTGCAAACGTATTTTTTGTTCCAACAGACGTTATTGCTACCGTTGCTAACTCTTACATTGGTAATACTGCAGCAGGTTTTGGACCTCCTCCATTAGGCAATAGTCGTTATACTTTTGCAAACAATTCAAGTGCAAATGCAAATACAACATTGGCCAATGCGTTTAGTTATATCGAGTTTACAACTTATCCAATTTCTTCAATTTTATTAACATCTTCTGGTACAGGTATTGCAACAACCCCACAAGTAAGTGCTGTATCATATTATCCAACATTAAGTGGTGGTCAAGGCAATTTGGCCAACTTAGGTATTCTTGCACCAATTCAAATTCAAAGTGGCGGTAAAGGTTATCGTGTAAACGACACAATTGTATTTACTGGTGGTTCAGGTTACGGAGCAGTTGCAAATGTAGCTTCTGTTAATATTGCAAACGGAAATACAATCACATCAGTAGTTTATGTTAGAACTAATCCACAATTATTTGCTTTAGGTGGAATGGGTTATCAATATAGTTTACCATCATTATCAGTCAATTCTGCAAACGGTAGTGCTAGCGGTGCTGTATTGTATGTTCCTGGTGTATTGGGTGACGGTGCAACATTTGCAGCTCAGGCTGACCGAGTTGGTGCAATTACTTCAGTTACCATCACAGATGCTGGACAAGATTATAGTTCAGCACCAAATATATCTTTGGCAATACAAGACCTTTCAATAATTACAACATCGACATTAAATTTACCACAAAAAGGTGATATTTTATTCCAAGGGTCTAGTTATGCTAGTGCAACATATTCAGCAATAGTTGATTCAACATCAATTTTAAGTTACAATAGTAATTCTTCTCAAATTATTTACAATGTTCGAGTTTACAATTACACAGCTCGTCCATCTTATAGTTTACCTTTAAAATTAAATTCAAACAATCAACAGTATATAACACTAACAAATTCTTACAATGCAATTAATCTTGCAAGTAGATATGATTCTACTGGTGTTTTGACTTACGGTGATGGTAGTGCTTTGGCCACGGCTTCGTTCATTAATGGATTAAATAGTAGTTCAGGTCAATATTTAAATACTCAAGGTCAACCAAGCGGATTCTCAGTCTTACAAAACCAAGAATACAATAATTTTACTTACGAACTTACGGCCGGCATAGAGATTGCAAAATATCGTAAAGTATTATTAGATTTATTACATCCAACAGGTTTAAAAGTTCTTGGAAGATATACAATTGAATCGTTGGCCGAAAACGATTTTACAACCTCTACTGGTTATCATTCTGGATTCCCATTAAGTCACTATACTGGCGCACCATCATTTGCCACTATGGTTGCAAACACAAGTTATCCAAGTACCAATACGGTATCTTTTACCTTTTTATATGGTGCCAATTTACAACAAGTTTTGGTGGTAGGTAACGAACTTTTAATGACTACCGCCAACGGTTTTGCAGTTCAGTCTGAAATTGCTTCCGTCAATGTAAGTTCAAACACCGTTACTCTATTGGATACTCCTTGGTTATCCTTTGCAAATGTTGCCTATGTAACAGCAAATGCTGGAAGTAATCGAATAAATATAACATCATTGACTGATTATTATAATATTGTAAATAATGGTAATTATCGTGATCCGTCAAATCCGTTAAAGGATATTGTATTTTCTGGTGACACGGTTGTTATTTCAAATAATACAGTAAGGACTGTATCCAATGTAGATTATCAGAACAATGTTGTTTACTTGACCAGTAATTTGACGGCATACGCCAATTCTGGTTCATTAATGACAGTTAATCGAACATTTGTTACAAGCAATGTTTACACATACGGTGCAGTAGGAGTTCAATATTTCCCTGTAATCACTACTGAAGATGGAAATATAATTATAACGGAGAATGGTCTAGAAATTCTATTAGGTTAAAAAAATGTCAACAATAAAAATATCGCAATTACCTCTGGTAACAACTTTTACCGCAAATACTCAAAATACAGTTTTTGTGGGTGTAGATTTGGACGCAGACTTGACAGGTCAATTTACTGCTCAATCAATTGCTAGAAATTTATTTTTAAATGAAACTCTTATTGTTGGTAATAATATTGTACAATTTGCTAATGTTATAGGTCAATTTTCAGGTAGTAGTCCAACGTATTTACAAATCAATAATCAAAACTTTAATGCCAATGGATCAGCAGACTATGTAGCGTCAACCAGTGATTCCGATAATTCTTTTGGATTTATTGACATGGGTATTGAAGGTGCAAGTTATAATGGTGTTGTCGCTGGTTATCCAGCATTTAAACCATATGATGGTTACCTTTACATGGTGGGCAAGTCAGTTAATAGTCCAACAGGTAATTTGGTTATTGGTACACAAAACGCAAGTAATACTGTATTCATTAATGGTGGTGTTAACAATAATAATATTGTTGCTTTAATGACCGCCAATGGATTGGTACTCAACACACAATCTTATATTACTTTTGCTGATAACACAAGACAAATTACTAGCGCAGCAAGTCTTGACTATACAACCAAAGCGTCAGCAGTAGCAAACAATGCTTCAGCTAATTCAATATTGTTACAAGCAGGATTAAATGCAGCTAATGCAAATATAGCAATTGCTTTGTCCAGTACTTCTGCAGCCAATTCAAATATTGCCATATTACAGGCTGTTAATTTAACTCAGAACGATAATATTCAAACAGCAACAACTTTATCGCAATACGCACTTGGTGTACAAACAACTCAAAATACTCGAATTCAAACTGCTCAAAACCAAGCTAACGTTGCTGGTATTGTTGCTAATACTACTGCTGTGGTTGCTAACTCAGCAGTTCAAAATACTGCTCTTATTGTTGTCAATTCTTTGTCAATAACAGGCAATTTAATTGCCAATACATTAAATCAAACTGCTTCGATTGATAATATTATATCAAACAATTTAACTCTTAATAAAAACCTTACTGTTAATGGTTCTATTACTGCTAATACAGTACGAGGTAATGTGTTCTTCTCTAACATTACTACTGTTTATACTCAAGCAAATGCAATTCAATGGTTTGCACAATATGTGTCACCAGCACAATTTGATGGCCAAGTGTGGTATTCTGGAAATACTATTTCTTTGATACAAGATACGGATATTCCTGGTGATAGACCTGCAATCTCTAAAGTATTATTTGAGCGGGTATATAATAATACCGGTTCAGCAATCCCAAATTCTTCGTGGGTTCGTCTTGCTGGCGGAGTTACTAGCAATTCAGTACCTTTTGTTACTCTAGCAGATGCCACCAATGCAGCTAATTCACAAGTAGAAGGTTTTGTTAAAGTAGGAATTGCTGCAGGTGGTTATGGATTTGTATACACCAGAGGTATTGTTGATGGCATGGACGCTTCTGCATTTGGTCAGAATGGTCAATTATTATTCCTATCAACTACTCCAGGACAAGCAACTAATGCAGCACCAACAGGTGCTAACTCTGTTGTTTCTGTTGCTAAGATACTTTCAAACGGAACCGCCAACGGCAAACTACAAGTTGCAATTCAATCATTACAAGCTTATGGTAAACCAAACGGTGCCATTTTATTTGCTAACAACAACTTAATTCAAGCAAGTAATACATTATTCATCAATGAACCTGCTGGTCGATTAAATGTGTCTAGTAGCATTTATGCTGCCAACGGCATTATTAATAAAACATCTGAATTTCCAAGTACTCAGACAGCAATCACTATTAATATGACTACTGATACATGGGTAAAATGTAACGTAGGAGCATCACTTGCAATTACACCAACAGCCTTTAGTCCTGGTACTGAAGTGATTGTAATTGTAACTAATCCTAATACTGGCGGCGGCGCAAACAGAACAATTACTCATGGTGGTATAGCTTACAATTCATCGGTTGGTGCAACAAGTTTTGTTTTGGGTGGCACAACAACTGCTTTCATTAAGTACTATTCGCTTGATGGTGATTTAGCAAACACTTATGTTCAAGTAACCTATAGCTAATAAATAAACCATGGCATATAAAAATATATTAACTTACGCAGCAAAAGTTTCTCAAGTAGAGCAAACTTACTATTCACCTACTTCGGTATTGCCTATTACTGGTCTGCCAATAAGTTCAATTTATATTTTTCTTTCTCGTATTGATCCATGGTTAAATGATTTAAATCCTGATACACCACAACAAACTCAACAATACATTAAAAGTGTTTTTAAAAGTATGTTTGTTGCAAAATTAGTTAATCAAAATAATATTTCACCTGTGATAGAAAGACACGATTGGTTATCAGGCACAACATATAATTATTACCAAGATGATATTGATATGTTTCAAGTGGATCAAAATGGTTTTAATGTTATAAATTATTATATTCGTAATAGTTATGACCAAGTATTTAAATGTTTGTGGAATAATCTTGGCGCACCATCAACAGTAGAACCTTATTTTCAACCAGGAAACTATGGAGTAAATAATATATTCAAAGGTTCTGATGGTTACAAATGGAAATATATGTACACCATTGATGTAGGTACCAAAAAAACATTTATGGATGCAACTTGGATACCTGTGCCAGTAGGAGAAAATACCCCAAACCCATTACAAAGTGCAGCCGGATCTGGTGACATTGAAGTAATTAATGTTACCAATGGAGGTTCTGGTTATGATTCAGCAAACGGTGCAATTACGGTAACTATTGCTGGTGATGGTACAGGTGCTGAGGGATTGGCAGTAGCAAATGCATCCGGATCAATTACCGATATTATTGTAACAAACGCAGGAACAAATTATAGTTATGCGACAGTAACTATTACATCAAGTCTTGGTTCGGGCGCAACGGCCATAGCTCCAGTAAGTCCAATCGGTGGCCATGGTTTTGATCCTGTATCAGAATTGGGTGTCAAAGCCGCAATGATTACTGCCGAATTTAATGGTTCTGAAGGTGGATATATTCCAACTGATGTAAATTATCGTCAAAGTGGTATTTTAATTAATCCAACATCTTTGCAAAATTATCCATATCCGGCTAATGGCCAAATTTATTCTACCAGTACGGATTTGGTTGTTTCGACAGGCTTTGGTGCATATGTGAGTGACGAAATTGTTTATCAAGGTAGCATAGCTAATCCAACATTTAAGGCAACTATGTTGAGTTTTAATTCAACAACCAATGTGGTTAAGTTGATAAATATAACGGGAACACCTCTTGTTAATCAACCAATTTTTGGTGTCACATCACAAACAGCTCGAACTATTTTAACTTACAATACTCCAAATTTTGTACCATTTTCTGGTTATTTGTCACAAATACAAAACCGAAGTGGTGTTGAAAGAAGTCCGGATGGAATAGAACAATTTAGATTTGTATTAGGATACTAAGGGAATAAAATGTCTTTAAATTTTAACGTTGATCCGTATTATGATGATTTTGATCCTGCAAAAAATTACCATCGTATTCTTTTTAAGCCTGGTTACGCTGTTCAAGCTCGTGAATTAACACAAACTCAATCCATTCTGCAAAATCAAATCTCTAATTTTGCCGATAACATTTTTAAACAAAATACTCCCATTACTGGTGGCCAAATAACCACCAATTTAAATTGTTTTTATGTTAAATTACAAACAACTTTTAATAATGTAACTATTAATCCTACAACTTTTGTTGAAAAATCAATTCAAGATATCACGGGTACTGTTAAAGCTCGTATTATTGCTGCAGCTTCTAGTAGTGGTATTGCTGGAGATCCTCCTACAATTATTGTAACATATACATCTGGTGTACAATTTACTAATGGTGATGTAATCTATGATGCAATTTCTTTACAGCCTATAGCGCAAGCAATTACTTCTGCTGCTGTTGGTTCAAGTTCTGTTGCTTCTGTTTCTCAAGGTGTATTTTATATTTCTTCTAATTACACCACACCATCCGGTGAAGTAATTACTAAAGGCACATTTGTACAAGTAAACCCACAGACTGCTATTTTGGACAAATATGATAGTATTCCAAATTTAAGAGTTGGTTTAAATATTGTAGAATCAATTACAACATATTTAAATGATTCTTCTTTATTGGATCCTGCTATTGGTGCTTCAAATTATCAAGCTCCTGGTGCAGACCGTTATAAAATTGATTTAGTATTAGAAACAAGACCATTATTATTAGGTAATGATGATTCATTTATTGAATTAATTCGTGTAATTAATGGTGAAGTTCAAACAATTGTAAACGGAACAGTATATAACGTTATTGATGATTATTTTGCAAAACGTGATTATGAAACCAATGGTGATTACATTGTTAATGATTTTAGATTAACTCCAAAAGCAAATACGGCAGACAGTTCAAATAATACTTACATCATGAGTGTTGGTAAAGGTATTGCATATGTTCACGGTTATCGTATTGAAAATCAAGCGCCAATTGATTTAACAACAAATCGCTCTAGAGTTACCGTATCACAAAATAATAATCCAACATATATGTCTTATGGTAATTATTTTTATGTTGACACAGTTCGTGGTGCAAATGGACAATTCTTTGACACAACCACATATTCAAATGTAGACTTTCATTGTGTAACTGTGGCAAACGTAAGTGTTGCAAGTTCTAGTTCTTATTCTTCAACTGTTGTCGCAACAGGTTATATTCGTGGATTAGAATTTGACCACTCTACTGGTACAACTGCAAATTCTTATGTGTATCGTATGTATGTTGATGGTCTACAAGCAAATAGTATTAGCGCCAATGTAACAGCGGCAACACCTAATACTGTAACGTTTCCAGCTTACTTCTCTGCATCAAACACTGCATATCCAGGCATGACCATTACCATCTACAATGGTACAGACGCCGGTGATAGCCGCACAATTGTTGCTTACAATGGTGTTTCTAAAGTAGCAACAATCAATCAAAATTGGACAACAACTCCCGATACAACATCACAGTATACATTAAATTTTGATATTAAATATGCAAATACTGTGGTGTTTGCAAATAAATCTTCTTTCCCAGCACAAATATATTCTACCGCTCTTATTGATGAATCAAGCAAAGCGAATGGTGTTCCATTAGGTTTAACAACATTACAGAACCCAACATATCCAGAATTAATTTTCCCTGTTGGAAATCCTTATGTTGCCAACTTAACAAATACAACTTACACCACACAACAATTGTGGAGAAATGTTGGTTTTACTTCTACTGGTGTTGGTTCTACGGTTTCAACAGCACTACAATATACTGGCGACTATTCAAATGTTATTCGTCATATTGGTACCGGCGGTTCAACCCTTTCATCTTCATTAGTTAAACAAAATTTTGTTATTGTTGTTACTGCTGTTGGTGGAGGATGTACATTAAATGTGGGTGAAGTTGTTCCTTGGACAACAACAGGAAGAACAGTAGTTTTAAGTTCAGATGCTTCAACAGCAACATTACAAGCATCAGATGTTGGTGGTACATTTACAGCAACTATTCTTGTTACTGTTTACGCAGTTAATGCTGATAATACTACTCACTTGTTGAGAAATAAAACATTAATAACAGGAAATACAACAGTTATTAATTCCAGTAATACTCAAGTTGCAACATACACTTATGTAGATAATACAGCAACAACATCAAAAGGTCAAGTTTATATACAAAATGCTGGAATAGTAAATCCAGGAAAACCACAAAGTTTATACTTATCAGATGTTAAAAATATTGTTCGTGTTATTGATACCGGCAGTTCAGGCACTTTACCAACTGCGGCTATGTTGGTTTCAGGTTCCTCATACGATATAACCAATAGATTTAGTTTTGATAATGGCCAAAGAGATGGATTTTATGACCATGCTTCGATTACATTAAAACCTGGATATCCTAAACCTTCTGGCAATATGTTGGTTGTTTTAAATTATTATCAACATACTGGTGGAGATGGATATTTTAGTGTACAATCTTATTTGAATGAAGCTTATCAACAAATTCCACAATATACTAGTAAAGCTGGTATAGTATATGCACTTAGAGATTGTTTAGATTTTAGACCAGCAAGATTGAATGCTCAAACATTAATGACATTCCGTTATTCAAATAGTGGAGATACAACAAAGTATGGAGTATTTCTACCAATAGATATGTCCACATTTACAGGATATTATAATTATTATTTGGGTAGAAGGGATAAATTAGTTTTAACAAAAGATAAGAGTTTTAAAGTTATTGAAGGTACTCCTTCGATTACTCCTTTATTCCCCGCTCAGCCAGATGGTGCACTTGTAATAGCAAATTTAACTTTGGATCCTTATACTGGTTATTTACCAACAGAAGCACCTTCTGGTTCCGTGCCAAATCTATCGATTGAAAAAGTTAAACACAAGCGTTATACAATGGAAGATATTGCAGGATTAGAAAAACGTATTAACAATGTTGAGTATTACGCATCTTTGAGCCAATTAGAGCAGACTGCAACTTCTCAACAAATTTCTGATGCTTATGGATTAAATCGATTTAAAAACGGTATTATTGTTGATGACTTTTCTAGTTATGCAACTGCCGATACTTTAAGTCAAGATTATTCTGCTACAATTAATCGCCGTGAAAGAAGAATGACGGCATCACAAAATGTTAAAAATTATCCACTAAAAGCTTCAGCTTTAGCTTACAACATGGGATTGCCTTCTTCAACAACCTCAAGTGCATTAGGTTACAATATTAGTTATGATGGTTATATAAATTATTTTACTTTGCCTTATACAACAGCAAATGTGTTTACTCAAAAATTGGCTTCTAGAACAACCAATGTTAATCCTTTTGCTTATGTAACTAGAGAAGGAACACTATCTTTATCTCCAAATATGGATAATTGGGTAGACACAAATTGGTCTCCATCATTATTAATTACTGATCCAAATTTACAAGTATTCCAAGCTAGTGAAAATATTAGCGTACTATCTTCTGGTGATTGGAAAACAGTTTCGGGAACAACAACTAGTGATACAACTTTCACAGAAGGACATGGAATTAATCCAAGTCCATTTGGTTTTGTTGGTTTTTCAACTTCAACAAGTGTAACAACTACACAACAAGTAAAAACAGACATTCTTGGACCATACGATAAAATTGGTAGCACATATTCATTGAATAATGGTTACATTACTGACATTTCTATTTTACCATATATTAGACCACAACAAGTTGTTGTTCGTGCTCAGAGTTTGTTAACAAATTCTCCAGTTACAGCATATTTTGACAACGCAAGTATTACAAATTATATTCGTAAAACAAACGTTATTGAATTAACAAATGTTACAGGTGCATTTAAACAAGATGATGTATTAGGTTATTATTCAAGTGGTATATTTACTCCGACTGCGAGAGTTGTTGGAGTATACAATTATGCAAATACAAATAGTACAAGACTATATGTTGCTGCCGATCCTTCTTCCACAACATATAATAATTCTTTATCTTTGGTAAATGGTTTCTTTGATGTTAACGGAATTTATCAAGGTAACACTGCAAGAGGTACAATAGCCTCGACCAAACATTATGGTGGCAGAATTAGAAACGCCAATACAACAACCTCGGTTCAATTGTCTGTATTGGCATCAACAACAGATGATTATTATACTGGTAACACAATTTATATTTGTGCCGGTACAGGTAAAAATCAATCTGCAACGATTTCTAATTATTATGGTGCAAACCAAGTTGCGATGTTATCTTCTTCTATTACTAGTGCTAATGGTGATGTTTATTCTATTGGAAGTTTCTCAACTGATGAAACTGGTGCTTTCTATGGTATCTTTAATTTACCAGATAATACTTTCCATACTGGCGAAAGAGTATTACGAGTAGATAATAGCACAGGAGGAAACCAAACTTCAGCAACAACATATGCAGAAGCAACCTATTATGCTGAAGGTTTACAAACAACTCAACAGCGTGTAGATTTTGGTGCTTCTCCTGCTGGCGCCAAAGGTACATTTACTCAAACGTCACAACAACAAGTAACATCGGTTTCTGTATCTCAAAGTCCTTGGGATCCAGTTGCACAAGGATTTATTGTATCTAAGAAAAATTATCCAAATGGTATTTTCTTAAATTCTATTAAATTATTCTTTAGGACTAAACCCACCACAGAAAATGTTCCTGTAACATTATCGATTGTTGGCACATTAAATGGTTATCCTAATGGTGATACATTGGATCATTCTGTTGTTACTTTAACACCAGATATGGTTAACACATCTGAAACTCCACAATATTTGGATAACACAACTTCAACAACATTCCAATTTTCTGTGCCGGTCTATATTCAATCTGATGTATTATATACATTTATTGTAAAGACTGATAGTAATCAATACACATTATGGACTGCCGCTAACGGAGATACGGCTGTAGGTTCTTCTGCCAAGAATTTGCCAACGGATAGTACACCTTCTGTTGTTACTAAAATTGGTGGTGCACCTTATGTTGGAGGTTTGTTTATATCTCAAAATTCTCAAACATGGTCAGCTGACCAAAACCAAGCATTAATGATGGTTGCAGACCAATGTGTATTTACAACTAGTGCAACACCACAGATTCCTTATCTAATACCAAAATTAAATCCACAAAGAGAGTTAATTGAACAGTCTGTTGATTATTATACAAATGCAAACAATGTTTCAAATACTTTGAATTCAATTTCAAATACACCAACATATGTTGACGCATTTAACATTACAACAACAGATTTTGTTCCCACAACAACACAAGTTTCTTACAATTATGTTGCTACTTTAGCTAGTGGTTCAAGTGCTGGTTATAAAAATATTACACCTGGAAAATATGGTACTGCAACTGCAGATGACATTTATTTGGATGATGGCAATGGCGAGCGAGTAATTTTACCATATTCAAATAATTCATTTATATTAAATGCAACATTATCATCTACTGATCCTTATGTTACTCCAGTAATTTCTGATGCCGGTTTAAGTGCTTATGCAATTAATTGGAACATCAATAATTGTTCATTATCAAATAGTTTGATTCAGTTAGCTTCTGGTGGAACAGGTTACAGCAATAATGCAAATCTTTCAGTAACAATATCTGCTCCAACAGGATATGGTGGTTCTTCTGCTATTGCTGCAGCCAATGTACAAAATGGAGTTATTAAATCAATCTATATTGTTGATGGTGGTTCAGGTTATTTGACAACACCAACAATTACAATTACTGATGCCAATACTACTCCAGGTACTGGTGCTTCTGCCAATGTAATTGGTGAAACTTCTCAAGTTGGCGGTCCTGCTCTTACAAAATATGTAACAAGACCAATTCAATTAGCACAAGGTAACGATTCTGGTGATTTGAATGTTTATTTAACTGCTTATAGACCACCAAATACAGATATCAATGTTTATTATAAAATATTGAATCGTAATGACACTCAAGGTCTTAATAATAGTTCTTGGCAGTTAATGACAAAAATTAATAACAGTAATACACAATTTTCATTAACTAGAACAGATACTTATGAATACGCTTTTGCTCCTGGTACAGCAGGTGTTGACCAAGGTTATGTAAGTTATGTAAGTTCAACAACTGGTCAAACATATACAACATTTAGTCAATTTGCAATTAAGATTGTTTTAACAACAACCGACAGTACTTTTGTTCCATATGTAACTGATATGCGAGCTCTTGCTTTACCGTCTAACGTAAATACAACATTCTAATATGATAGTTCAAATACCTGGCACCAGTTTAGTTCGTGATACAACCTCTATGGCTTTGATTAATCAAGACCAAAATGGTTTAAATGAATACATGAAAAAAAGAAAGCTTTTGGAAAGTCAAAAAAACGAAATAAATAATATGAAATCAGATATTTCTGAGCTTAAAGGTGATATGCAAGAAATCAAACAATTAATTTTAAAATTAGTGGAAAAGTCAAATGGCTAATACAATATCAACTCTTAGTTACGCCAATACTTTTGGAGATTGGGTAGTTGCAACAAATTTTTTAATTAATCAAAATAACCAAGCTTCAACTAATAGTTTTACAAAAGCAGCGGGTACATACTACTTCAATGATCCATCATTAGGACTGTCTGTTGCAAATAATGCAATTATTGGTGGTGGACTTCAAGTTGTCGGTACAGGTTCTTTTGCAACAATTCAAAATGGACTTACTGCTGGACAAGGTACTTTTACAAATACAGGAACAAGTTTAACTGTAACTGGTTCTTCGGTATTTTCAAATACCATGTTTGCAAATGGAAATACTGGACTTGCTGTAGCCAATAGTGCTACGGTAGGAACTAATTTTACAGTAGGTGGCGCAACTTCTTTAAATACTTTAACTGTTTCAAATGGTGCATCGTTTTTAGGAACAACAACCTATAATGGTAGTTTGATTGTTGGTGGTGCTACCGCTTACAATTATAATACTGGCCAATGGAATATTAGTATTACAGGAACCTCAGGTAACGCAAATACTGTAACCAATGGTATTTACAGTAATTTATTCTATTCCGATCCAACTTGGTTGACAGGTATTGCAAATACTAAGATTATTGGTACAATTCAACCAAGTCAAATTGCTGGTGGTAGCGGTAGTGGTTTAGTTAATACTATTACAGGAACCACTAATCAAATTGTTGCAAATACCGGTAGTGGTAACATACTATTATCTACTCCACAGAATTTGGACACGGCCGCCAACTTTAGGATTGGTTCTCTTGGTGTTGGTACTGCGGCTTCAGGTACTTCTGGTGAAATCCGTGCTGTTAATAACATTACCGCATATTATTCTGATGACAGACTAAAAACTCGTTTAGGAAATATTGATGGTGCTTTAGCCAAAGTAATGAGTTTAAATGGATTTCATTATGAAGCTAACGAAACCGCACAAGCATTAGGTTATACTGTTAAACCAGAAGTTGGTCTTTCTGCACAAGAAGTGCAGGCAGTATTACCTGAGGTTGTGGTGCCCGCTCCAATTGATGAGAAATATTTGACAATTCATTATGAAAGAATTATACCACTTTTAGTTGAAGCCATCAAAGAACTTCAAGCGGAAGTGGAAAGTCTTAAAAAGTAAAAATTCGATTTTTTGCGTTCCGGCCCCAGAATTCTCCGGACGCTATCCTAGAGTTGGAAAAGCGAATTTACTTTTAAGCTGAGGTAGGTATTGACATAAATATCCAATAGAATAATGACTTCAGGAATTTTAAATGCCAGCCGCCTATCAAAATCTCTACATAGAACAAGGAACTTCATTCAGTACGACCATCACTTTAGATGACGTATATGGTGACATCTATGACTTGACTGGATATACAGCAAATAGTCAAATTCGTAAATCTTATTATTCAGCCAATGCTACAGCAGCATTTCTTGCAATTGTTAATGCCAATACAGGCACAGTTTCATTGTCCATGAGTACTCCTACAACAGCCAACATAGCAGCTGGACGTTATGTTTATGATACAATCATTAAGACGCCAGGTGGTGATGCCACCAGAATTTTAGAAGGTGTCATTGATGTATCTCCATCAGTTACGAGGTAAGAATGGCAATCGGTAATATAAAAGTTACAGTAGGAACTCCTACAAATCCGAGAGCAACCTCTATTACCTATGGAAGTAGAACTTTAAAAAGTGCTACTGATTTAAATTTAGCGGGTGTGGGTGATGGTTTTGCAATTACCTATGAAGCTAACACAAATAGTTTTGTAACATCAAATACTATTGCTATTGCTGAAAATGCTATTGTTAATCGATTACAAAATGTTGATGGAGGTTCATACTAATGGCAAATACCTCAATTATACAATTAAAAAGAAGTAATACGGCATTTTCTGTACCAGAAGCCAATACTTTGGCTCCTGGTGAATTAGCAGTTAATTTAACCGATGGTCGTTTATTTTTACAGTTACAAAATGGTCATGTAGTCGATATTTCTTCTACACCAGCTGGCAACACTTATTATGTTTCATCAACTGGCAACGACATATATGATGGTAAAACTCCAGGTGCATCAAAAGCAACCATTCGTGCAGCAGTAGCTGCAGCAGTACCGGGAGATACAGTCTTTATTCATAGTGGTACATACACAGAAATTACTCCTATTATTGTTCCACAACAAGTACAAATTTGTGGCGCAGGAGAAAGAAATACAATTATACAACCTGTTGATCCAACAAAAGATATTTTTTGGATGAACAACAATGGTTATGTTACTGCTGTAAAATTTATAAATTATTCTGGCAATGCAATTTCATTTCCAGCACCAGTAGTTGAGAGTGGTATAGCACAAAGTGGTGGCGCAAATTTTGTTCAATTGGATTCAACTGCAGCTCCTTATGATGATTATTATACTAGTATGAATATTACTATTACAGCAGGTGCTGGAATAAATCAAACTAGAACAATTAGTGCATATAACGGTAACACAAAAATTGCTACTGTAAGTACTAATTTTATTACCTATCCTGATAATACTTCTTCTTATAATCTTTTTATTCCGTTAAGAAATTCACCTGCTTCATCTACAACAAGATATACAACATATATTACTGGTAGTCCATACATTTATAATAGTTCTTCTATTACTAGTCTTGGTGGAACAGGATTAAAAGTTGATGGATCGAGAGCTACTGGTAATAAGAGTATGATTTCTTCTCAATTTACTCAAGTAAATAATGGTGGTAAAGGTGTACATATTTTAAATGATGGTTACTCACAATTAGTTTCTATCTATGGCATTTTCTGTGACACTGCTTTCTTGGCCGAAACTGGTGGTTCTGCTTCAATGGGTAACTGTAACGTAAACTTTGGTAATCGTGGTCTTGTTGCTAATGGTAAAGGTGCTCTTGCAATGACTGCGGTCTTAAATGGTACACAAGCAGCAAATAACAATACTTTAGATATTAAAAATATAGTTGCAAATTCGGCTTTTGTAACATCAACAGTACCATTTTCTAGTATGGTTATGAAAATTGTTGGAGATGATCCATCAACATTTTATAGTGTTACTGCTGCAACTCCATTAGGTGCTAATGGAAATAGTTCGGTTACATTTGCACTAAGTAATACAACGGTGTTTGCTGATGGTACAGCACTTAATTTTTACCAACAAAGTCAATTAAGAGCATCAGGACAAACTTTTGAATTTGTTGGTGCAGGAACAACAATTGCAGCCATACCTAGATTAGGTGGTGTTGCAAATTCAGCAAATCAAATTATTTCAATTGCAGAAGGTTCTGTTTATGCAACTGCAACAGATGAATCTGGTAATTTTATTGTGGGTGATTTAGTACTTAATCAATCTACTGCAACTATTGCTGGTAGAACATTTACAAAAAGTTTATTTGCAGAAATGACACCTTACATTTTAGCGCTCGAAGGATAAAAAATGCCAGCTATTCCATTAAATACGTTTAAAACAACAACTTTAGATTTAACGACTACACCACAAACTGTATACACTTGTCCAGTTAGTGTAACCACCGTGGTTTTATTGGCTCAAGTATCAAATATTAATACTACAAGTTCAATCACAGTTTCGGCAAATTTTCTTAGAACTACAAACGTAACATCAATTATTAAAAATACCATTATACCAATTAATGATGCAAGTACTTTATTATCAGGAAAATTAATATTACAAACTGGAGATTCATTTTCAGCCAGTTGTAGCACAAATAATTCAGGACAATTAATTTTGTCATATTTAGAAACAGCAAACCAATAATAAAATATGACCAATAGATCCAGACTGGTTAGCGGTCGTGTACCCACAAGTAACTCCGCTAATGTCACATCAGACCGATATCAATTTTTAGATTTAAGTTCAGCAGAACCAAATCTAGGCGCAGCCAATACTGGAGATATATTAAGTTATAACTCCAATTATCCTGGTGGCCGCCAATGGATATCTGCCAATACATTAGTAGCTGGCAACACTCAACAAATTTTTGACAAAGCCAATTCTGCTAACGTATTGGCTCAAGCGGCTTATAATCAAGCAAATAGTGCGTCTGCTAATACAATAGTTTTGGCTGCTGTGGATGTGGCACAAAATGTTAATATATCAATTGCTTTAGCTGGTGTAGAAGCAGCCAATAGTAATATTAGTTTCTTAACTGGTTTCAGCCAAGGCGCTTACAATAAAGCCAATGCGGCCAATGTACTGGCACAAGCCGCTTTTGATAAAGCCAATTTGGCTGCAAGTTCTACATATACTCAAGCGGCTTACGATAAAGCCAATTCTGCCAATGTATTAGCACAGTCTGCATACGATAATTCCAATACTAAATTCAGTTCTACTGGTGGCAATATCACTGGTGATGTCACCATCATCAACAATAAAAACTTAACTGTTACTGGAAACTTGACAGTTCAAGGCAATTTAATTAGTACAAATACTCAATCATTCACGGTTGCCGATCCATTAATTCTTTTAGGTTTAGGTAACTACACTAGTGATTTAAAAGATATTGGTTTTGTTTCTCACTATAATGATGGTGTCAATGCTCATGCTGGTTTCTTCCGTGATTCCACCACAAAAGACTGGTATTTGTTTAAAGGTTATGTGCCAGAAGTTGATGCCAATAACAATATTATTATTACAGACCCAACATTTAGAACAGACAATTTAGTTGCTAGTATTGTTAAAGCAAATTTAGTTGGTACTACTGCTGTTGTTAATAATATTGAATTAGGTGGATTTACTCAGGCAGCATATAACTTTGCTAACTCAGCCAACTCTTTAGCACAAGCCGCATACAATGCCGCTAATGCAGCAGGTTCTTCAACTTATGTACAAGGTGCTTATAACCAAGCAAACTCAGCCAATGTATTGGCTCAAGCGGCTTATAATCAAGCAAATACGGCTGGCGCCAATACAATAGTATTAGCCGCTGGTAATGTGGCACAAAATGCCAATATAGCAATTGCTTTGGCTGGACTAACAGCAGCTAATGCTAACATTGCAATTGCTCAAGCAGGTGTTGTCGCAGCCAATTCAAACATTAGTTATCTAATAAACACATTTGTACCTGCAGCATACAATGCAGCCAATACGGCACAACTACAAGCACTTGGCGCTTTTGGTTTTGCTCAAGCATCTTACAATCAAGCAAACTCTGCTCTTGGTATTGCTTTATCTGCTGGCATACAAGCAAACGTAGCCAACTCAATTGCAAATACAGCATTACAAAATACAGCAAGTATTGTTACTGCTGGTAATTTAACTGTATCTAATAACTTAACTGTAACAAATAATGTAACCGCAGCATATATTACCACTACTGGTATTGGTGGTAGCATTAGTGGTGCCAATACAATAAGTGCAAACACACTAAATGTACTTAATGCAATCGTCACGTCCAATACAGCATCAACATCAAATACTACTGGTGCCTTATTAGTTACAGGTGGTGTAGGAGTACAAGGCAATTTATATGCTACTGCTGTATATTCAAACAATCAAATAGTTCTTACATCAGAACCAATTGGTCAAAATGCTTTCAACAAAGCCAATGCGGCCAATGTACTGGCACAAGCCGCTTTTGATTATGCAAATTCAGCCTCTGGTGGTGCTTTAGCTGCAGCTGCATTTAACAAAGCCAATTCAGCTAACGTACTGGCACAAGCAGCCTTTAATGCAGCTAATGCAGCAGTACAGACTACAGGCGGTACAATTACAGGCACATTGAATGTTGCCAATATTATTGAGACCGGCAAAACAATAACTGTTGCAGCAAACACTTCATGGAATACAAATTCACAACTTGCTAATAGTGGTATTGTAGTTGGTAATTTAACTTATAAGTCCAATAGTGTTTACTTTGATGGTACAGAGGATTCTTTAACACTAAGTCCTGGTGTTACAGTAGGTGCAAATGAATACACCATTGAATTTTGGATGTATTTGTTGGATGCCAACATTAATACTCCTTTAGGTATTGTAGGAACAAATACAACTAACGCTTTCAATTTAAGATTAAACAGTAATACACAAATTCAAATTGATAAATCGTTTGCTGGTTCTCAATTATTTACTGTACCAACAATTCAATCAGGTACTTGGTATCACATTGCGGCCGTTCGTGACGTTTCAAGTCGTGCAACCGTTTTCATAAATGGTGTTCGTTCTTCTACTGGATATGTAACAGATAGTTTAAATTATAGTGGTCCAACAAATTCAATTGCATCCACTATTTCTACTGCAAATTATAGTCCGTATTTGAGTAACATTCGAATTGTTACCAATAATACTCTTTATGATCCTACCCAATCAAGTATAACTGTTCCAACTAGTATTTTAGGAACTGTTACTGGTACTCAATATTTGGGCGCTCAATACGCTGCAACTTATGATGCTTCAGGTAATCAAACAGTTACAGTAAATGCTGATGCAAGAACAGAAGGTTTCTCCCCATTCTATAATCAACCAGCAATTAGTTTGTTGTATGATGGTGCCAATAATTGGTTAACTTATGGTGGTATAACTGCTGCAGCTTTCAATTCAAATGGAATTAATGTTTTAAATTTTGCTAAAGCAGCGTTTGATTTTGCTAACTCAGCCGCTGGTGGCAGTTCAGTAGATTCTTATGCTAGAATAGTTGCCAACAGTACTGCTATTGTTGCTAACATTGTTGGTGCCGGCCTTGTAGCAACTAATACTAATACTGCTATAGCATTAGCTGGTGTTCAAGCAGCCAATTCTAATATTAGTTTCTTAACTGGATTTAGCCAGTCAGCATACACTACTGCCAATACAACTGCTACGGTAGCCAACAGTACTGCCGTGGTGGCCAACATAGTAGCCGCTGGACTAGTAGCAACTAATACCAATACAGCGATAGCTCTCGCTGGTGTTGTTGCGGCAAACTCTAATATCTCATTCTTAACTGGATTCAGCCAAGGTGCCTATGACAAGGCAAACACCACAGCAACAGTAGCTAACAGTACTGCTGTGGTGGCCAATATTGTTGCAGCTGGTCTTGTGGCAACCAATACAAACACAGCAATAGCTTTAGCTGGTGTAGAAGCAGCCAATTCTAATATCAGTTTCTTAACTGGTTTTAGTCAAGGTGCCTATGACAAAGCTAATTCAGCTAATGTGTTGGCACAATATGCAGCCAATAAAGCAAACACTTCATTACAACTTAGTGGTTCAAGTCAAACTGTAAGCAGTAATGTTACTATTCAAGGTGATTTAAGCGTTACAGGAAATGTTGTTTATACAGGTAATGTAACTTCAATTAGTGTTACTGGTAATACTGGTCAATTCTTTGGTTATGCTAGCAATGGTTTCAATGCTTTGTATGCTGGTATTCCAACTGGTTATCGTATTGAACCACAATCAACTTTCCAAGTTACTGGTAACTTTGATGGTTACTCCGGTATTAATATGCAAAATATTAATTCTGGTCAAAATGCTTCTGCTGATTTATTCATTACAGCAGACAATGGAACAACTCTTGATAGCTTCTTAGATTTAGGTTTAGCTTCAAGTAATTATGACTACACTGGTTATTCATTAATTGGTAGAAATGATGGTTACTTATTTGTAACCGGCAACACCACGACCGGCGGTGGTAGTATGGTTATTGGTACTGGCGGACCAAACGATGTAATCTTTGCTACTGGAGGTCTTGAATCTCAACATGAAGTAATGCGTATTACTTCAAATAATAATGTAATAATTAAAAATGCCAATTTAATTGTACATGGTACCAATGTAACTTCTGTACTACAAGATTCATACAACAAAGCAAATAGTGCTTCTGCTAACACCATTGTAACTCAGGCAATTGATGTATCACAAAATGCTAATATTGCCATTGCTTTAGCTGGTGTTCAAGCAGCTAATAGTAACATTAGTTTCTTAACTGGTTTCAGCCAAGGTGCCTTTAATACTGCTAATACAACTGCAACAGTAGCCAATAGTACGGCCGCAGTTGCTAATATTGTGGCTGCTGGACTGGTAGCAACTAATACCAATACTGCCATAGCACTTGCTGGTGTTGCTGCGGCAAACTCCAATATCTCATTCTTGACTGGATTCAGCCAAGGTGCCTATAACAAAGCTAATGCAGCATTACCAAATACTGGCAGTTTAATTACTGTAAATTCAGTATCACAAGTTTATATTTCAAATACATCACCAACAGCTTTGACTGTTGCTGGTGGTGCAAACATTGTTGGTAATTTAATTACCTCTCACGTTACATCTTCAGGTAATCTTTTACCGAGTATTAATAACACCTATTTCTTAGGTAACCCTAGTCAACGTTGGCACTCTTTATATGTTGGTCCAGGTTCTGTTGACATTGGTGGAATTGTTTTAGGTAATACCGGTGGAGCATTATCAATTAGTGCTTCAGATATTCAAATAATACCTCCAGCAGGCCAAGCACCTTTACCTTCTTTCAGTTACACAGCCAATGTGGCCAATTCGGCACAAGCAAATACTATTGTAACTCAGGCAGTAGACGTATCTCAAAATGCTAACATAGCAATTGCTTTGGCTGGAGTTGCGGCAGCTAATGCCAATATTATTGCTTTGTATGCTGGTAATGTGTCACAAAATGCTAACATAGCAATTGCTTTGGCTGGAGTTGCAGCAGCTAACTCCAATATTTCATTCTTAACTGGCTTTAGCCAAGGTGCTTATGACAAAGCCAATGCGGCTTATAATTATGCTAATTCAATATCAACAGTTTCAACTTTCACTCAAGGTGCTTACGATAAAGCCAATGGTGCCTACGACAAAGCTAATTCAGCTAATGTATTAGCACAATCTGCGTTTGATAATTCCAACACCAAGTTTAGTTCTTCTGGTGGTAATATTACCGGTGATGTAAGTATTATTAACAATAAAAATTTACTTGTTACAGGAAACTTAACTGTTCTAGGAAATTTAGTCACCACAAATACACAACAGTTTACAGTAGCAGACCCATTAATTCTTTTAGGTACAGGAAATTATTATACCGATGTATTAGATATTGGTTTTGCTTCACATTATAATGATGGTGTCAATGCTCATGCCGGTTTAGTTCGTGATTATGGTACAAAAGAGTGGTATCTGTTTAAAGGATATACTCCAGAGCTTGATGGCGTTAATCAACTTGACATTACAGACCCATCGTTTAGAACAGCAAATCTAAATGCTGATATTGTTCGTGGTAATTTAATTGGTACAACAGCAGTAGTTAATAATATTGAATTGGGTGGATTTACACAAGCTGTATATCGTGCATCAAACGTAGTTGCATCTGGTTTGGTGGCAACTAATTCAAATGTTTATATTGCTCTTGCTGGTGTTCAAGCTGCAAACTCCAATATCTCATTCTTAACTGGATTTAGTCAAGGCGCCTTTAATACTGCTAATACAACTGCTACGGTAGCCAATAGTACCGCAGTAGTCGCTAACATTGTTGCAGCTGGTCTTGTAGCAACTAATACCAACGTAGCAATTGCTTTAGCTGGTGTTGCGGCAGCTAACTCTAATATTAGTTTCTTGACTGGATTTAGCCAAGGTGCCTACGACAAGGCAAATACCACAGCAACAGTAGCCAATAGTACCGCTATTGTTGCTAATATTGTGGCGGCTGGACTTGTAGCAACTAATACCAATACTGCCATAGCTCTTGCTGGTGTACAAGCAGCCAATGCCAATATTAATATAGCACTTGCTGGTGTTGCAGCAGCTAACTCCAATATTTCATTCTTAACTGGCTTTAGCCAAGGTGCTTATGATAAGGCAAATACAACTGCTACGGTAGCCAACAGTACTGCCGTAGTAGCCAATATTGTTGCCGCTGGACTAGTAGCAACTAATACCAATACAGCGATAGCTCTGGCAGGTGTTACCGCTGCAAATAGCAATATCAGTTTCTTAACTGGCTTTAGCCAAAGTGCTTACGATAGAGCTAACATTGTTGCTGCTGGATTGGTGGCAACTAATACTAATACTGCTATAGCATTAGCTGGTGTTCAAGCAGCTAACAGTAACATTTCATTCTTAACTGGCTTTAGCCAAAGTGCTTACGATACAGCCAATATTGTGGCTGCTGGATTAGTTGCTACCAATACTAATACTGCTATAGCACTTGCTGGTGTTCAAGCAGCCAATTCTAATATTAGTTTCTTAACTGGATTTAGCCAAGGCGCTTACGACAAAGCCAATGCGTCTTATAATTATGCCAATTCATTAGCTAGTGGTATTACATCATTCACTCAAGGTGCTTACGATAAGGCAAACTCAGCAAATGTACTGGCACAGGCATCATATAACCAAGCAAATATTGCTAGTATTGTAGCGAACAGTACATCAGTAGTAGCCAATATTGTTGCCGCTGGATTGGTGGCAACCAACACTAATACAGCAATTGCTCTTGCTGGTGTGGTTGCAGCCAATGCCAATATCAGTTTCTTAACTGGCTTTAGCCAAGGTGCTTTCAATACTGCCAACACAACTGCAACAGTAGCTAACAGTACAGCAGTAGTAGCAAACATTGTTGTTGCTGGATTAGTGGCCACCAATACTAATACCGCTATTGCTCTGGCAGGTCTATCAGCAGCCAATGCTAATATTAATTTCTTAACAGGATTTAGCCAAGGCGCATACGATAAAGCAAATACCACAGCAACAGTAGCTAATAGTACATCAGTAGTAGCCAACATTGTGGCTGCTGGGTTAGTAGCAACCAATACTAACACTGCTATAGCATTAGCCGGTGTACAGGCAGCAAATTCTAATATTGGTTTCTTAACTGCCTTCAGTCAAGGTGCTTATGACAAGGCGAACACTACTGCTACCGTTGCTAACAGTACCGCTTTTGTGGCCAATACTAAAGTAACATATAATGGTTGGACACCAAACACATTAGTATTTGCCAATGCAGCTGGTTATTTAAGTAATGTAAGTAATTTACAATTCAATAGTTCGAACAGTTCATTGTATGTAAACGGATTAACAAATTTAAATTACACAGGCTTTGCTGGTTCTCAAAATGCCGCTTTAGTTGTTTCTGGTTCCAATACTAAAGGTGGTATTGGTTATGTAGATTTCTTACAAGTAACCAATCAAAGCGGTAATGGTGTTACAAATCCAAGTAAATATTTCCGTTTAGATAACTCTGGTACATTACAGATTATCAATTCAGATTATACTGATAATATTTTCCAAGTAACTAATTCTGGTGATTTAACTGTACCACAAAAGATTCAAGGTAATTACATTCAATTTGGTGATGGTTCAAAACAATATACTGCCAATGCAGGTTCAGGTGGCGGTGGTGTTTCATCACAAGATGCTTTCAACAAAGCCAATTCAGCCAATGTTTTAGCACAAGCAGCTTACAATTGGGCTAATGCGGCTTATGATTATGCCAATACAATTATTAGTGGTGGCGGTTCTGATACTTATGCCAGAGATAAAGCCAATTCAGCAAACGTACTTGCTCAATACGCAGCAGATAAAGCAAACGCAGCATTTAACTATGCTAATACAATTTCTGGTGGTAATTCAGTAGATTCTTATGCTAGAATAGTTGCTAACAGTACTGCTATTGTTGCTAACATTGTGGCTGCCGGGTTGGTATCTACCAATACTAATACTGCCATAGCTTTTGCTGGTGTTGCAGCTGCCAATTCTAATATCAGTTTCTTAACTGGCTTTAGCCAAAGTGCTTACGACAAAGCCAACTCAGCGTCTGGTGGAAATTTAGCACAAGCTGCATTTGATAAAGCAAACGTAGTAGCAGCTGGCCTTGTATCAACCAATACCAATACCGCTATTGCTTTAGCTGGCGTTGAGGCAGCTAATAGTAACATTAATTTCTTAACTGCCTTTAGCCAAGGTGCCTACGACAAGGCAAATACAACCGCTACCGTAGCCAACAGTACTGCTGTGGTAGCCAATGTTGTGGTCGCTGGACTTGTAGCAACTAATACCAATGTAGCAATTGCTCTTGCTGGTGTACAAGCAGCCAATGCCAATATTAATATAGCACTTGCTGGTGTACAAGCAGCCAACGCCAATCTTGTTATTTTACAATCTGGTCTTGATACAGCCAATGCTAATATTTCATTCTTAATTGGATTTAGCCAAGGCGCATACGATAAGGCAAATACCGGTGGCGGTGGTAGTAGTCAAGCGGCTTTTGATAAGGCCAATGGTGCTTATGACAAAGCCAATTCTGCCAATGTATTAGCACAAGCTGCATTTGATAAAGCAAATACTGGTTCAGGACTTTCAGTAACAACAGCACCAACACCACCATCATCAGGCAACGTTGCTGGTGCTCAATGGTATAATACAGACAATGATACTCTTTATGAATACACAACTTCAGATGGAGTATATTACTATTGGATAGATATAGTATCACCTGCTTATTCTAGTAATGCAATTACAATTACGGGTGTATCATCAGGCAAAGCAATTGCCTACGCATTAATTTTTGGAGGTTAAAATGGCAGCACCAAACATTGCACAATTAAATAACATTTATGGAAATACGGCGGTGTATTTGGCTAACACAGTTGCAACGGCATTTCTTACAAATGGAACAAATAGTGGCTCAGTCATTAAAGTAAATTCTGTTGTTGTTGCAAACTATTCTGCAAATACAGCCAACGCATATATTGATATGGTTCGTGGTGGAATTAGTTACCCACTACTTGGAAATGCACAAGTTCCTCCTAACTCAACGATGGTTGTAATAGGTAGAGATGTCATGATGTATTTGGTGGAAGGTGATTCATTAAGAGCAAATTCTAATGTAAATAGTCTTTCAGTTACATCTTCATACGAAACAATAAGCTAATGCCAAGAACTAGAGGAAACAACGGGGTTATAGGCCAAGCATTAAAGCCAGGAAGTGGCGGCGGTGGAATTATTGTAATTCAAGACGCAGCAACAGCCTCATTAGCCGGTGCTTGGCCAGGTTCACAATCAAATAATCCTATTTACACTGGAGGAGGAGGATATACAGTATCAGCAGTTCTCTCAAGTGTAGTGGTAACCAGTAATACTTTTGCCAATACTGGAGGATTAATTGGTTATAGCAATTCTTTTGTAAAAGTATTTGGTACAGGATTTATAGCCAATACCGTGGTGGTAGTCAATGCAAATAATGTGCCCCAAACAAATGTTACTTATGTGAGTTCATCAGAACTTAGAGTTGCTTTACCTATAATAGCAAATGTTGCAACTGTAACATTTAATGTACTTAATCCTTCTGAAAATAATATTGGTGTTACCGCACCTTCCTATCAAGGAGCTTATCTGGTTGTTGGTGGAGGAGGCGCAGGAGGATACCAAGCAGCTGGCGGCGGTGGCGCAGGAGGATTTTTAAGTGGTAATACTACTTTTGTAAAAGGATTAAGTTATCCCATTACTGTTGGTAAAGGTGGTTATTCAACATCAATTTCACCAATTTACCAACGACAAGGATCAAGTGGGAACAATTCTACTTTTTCTGTTTTTACGGCTTATGGTGGTGGCGGAGGTGGTGCCAGCAATCAACAATCAAGTTGTAATCCGTGTGGTGCATATGGTTTAGCTCAATGGACAGGTATTCCTGGTTCCAGCTGTATTTCCAAAACGGCCGCAGTTGGCTCGGGTGGAGGCGGATCAACACAGAGTTCGGGTAATCCTGCTGCTTTTGGTGGTTTAGCAGTAGGAAGTCCTGCAGTAGGTAATGCTGGTTCACAAGGATATCCTGGTGGCAAAGGAACTGTCGGACCAATAAATCGAGGTGGTGGCGGTGGCGGAGCTGCAGCAGTAGGCGCAACAAGCACAGTAGGTGCGGGTGGAAATGGTAAATTATTTCCATATACCGGATTGTTTTATGCTGGAGGTGGTGGCGGTGGCTCTGGCGGTAATGATCCTTCCTCTTGCGGCGGTCAAGGTGGTGGCGGATCAGGCGGCTCAAATTCATTCGCCGGCACTGCTGGCCAATGTGGCAGAGGTGGAGGTGGAGGAGGTGGAGGCGCTACAGCAAGCTTGCCTCAGAGAGGCTATGGATTATCCGGAGGACCAGGTGTAGTTATTTTAGTAGTTCCAAATTCAGCTTATCCCGGCACAACACCTGGTGGTGCTACCGTGACAACTCCAGTTTGTGCTCCAGGAATGACGGTATTAACTTATCCTGGACCAACAGCGTGTGCTTTTTCTCCCACAAATACAACTTCTTATATTTTTAGAGCTTAATAAATATTTAAATAAACGGATAACAAATGTCTTTTCCAACTAATCCAACAAACAACTCGACTACTATTGTTAATGGTATAGTATATACCTATAACTCTGCGACTAGTTCTTGGACAAGAAGAGCATCAGCTAATACTGTTGGATTAACTTATACCGCATCTAACGGTATTGTTCCTATTTCTCCAAGAACTGGTGACCAATGGTACAATATTTCAGAAGATATTATCTACGAATACATAACAGATGGCACAGGATTTTATTGGGTCGACCAATCATCATCAGCAGTATCAACAACTACATCTTTAAATACTGCATTACAAAATAATCAATTAAGTCCATTTTTATTAATGGGCTCATAAGGAAAAAAAATGGCAATCTCATATAAAGTTTTAGGACAAAGTAACCCAACTGCTAATACATTAGTAACTTTATATACTGTTCCGCAATTTACTAATACTGTAATTAGTACTGTTACTGTTTGCAATCAATCAAATACTGTGGCTGCATTTAGTATTGCTGTGCGTCCAGCAGGAGCTTCAATATTAAATCAACATTACATTAACTATAACACTCCTGTTCCTGGTAATGATACAGTTGCTTTAACTCTTGGTATGACATTAGCTGCAACAGATGTTTTATCTTGTAATGCAAATACAAGCACAATAAGTTTTAATGCTTTTGGTAGTGAGTTAAGTTAATGAGTTTTTCAACCATTAGCCAATCTCAGCTAGGCCAAGAAACTGCTAGAAATAGTGAGATTGTTACATCTTCGGTTAAAATAATTAATTCTGGTGGCACAGGTCCGACTATCACATCTGTTATAATAACAGATAGTAATTATAATAATTTAGATGACACCGCAGTTGGTACAAGTAATTCATTTATTAAAATTATTGGTTCTGGATTTTCAACTAATGCCAATGTATTTGTTGGTGGAACACAAGTGCCAACCGCTAACGTAATCTTTACAGATTCAGGTGAACTTAGAGTTAGATTGCCATTTCTTACCGTAGGTACAAATAATTCCGTTTCACTATTTAATACTACTGGTTCTGGCGTTGTATGGAGTTCAAGTTTATTTTGTAGTGGATTTCCTGTATTTACAACTACTTCTTATAGTTCAAATAGTTTAACTGTTAGTGTACAATTATTAGCAACAGGAGATGGTACATTAACATACACTTTAAAATCCGGTAGTTCATTACCAGAAGGACTAACATTATCTTCAACAGGTTTAATTTCTGGTACGGCAACTGTTGATAGTACTACAACATTTACCGTATTGTTAAATGATTCTCAAAACCAAACCACACAGCAAGATATTACTTTAACAATTAGTTCAACTGATTTATATTTTAAATATACCACCTTATTATTACAAGCAGATAATACAGCCAATGGCGCACAAAACGGAACTTTTTTAGATTCATCAAATAATCGTTATATTGTAACTCCATCAGGAACTAAACAATCCGGAACTATAAATCCTTTTGGTACAGGAAATTGGAGTAATTATTTTGATGGCACTGGAGATTATTTAACTGTTGCTGCAAACACAGGCATAAATTTATCTTCAGATTTTACTGTTGAATGCTGGGCTTACGCCACTACAACAACAAATGGAGTTGACCAAGTTTTTAACTATGGTAATTTTACATTTATGTTGTATCATAATGGCACCGATTGGACAGTTGAAGTTGGTAATGGATCAAGCAATCTTTTTACTCTAGCTGGCACGGCATCATTAAATAATTGGCATCATTTTGCAATTACAAGAAATACAAATACATATACATTTTGGATAGATGGTGTGTCTGCTTCAACGGCAACTAATAGCAATCAACCTGCTACATCAGGAGCCACATTGAGTATTGGTAGAAGTCAAGGATCTTCAACTCAATGGTTTACTGGTTATATTTCTAATTTCCGTATAGTTAAAGGTACTTCACTTTATACCACTACATTTACTCCTAGTACCACACCATTAACAGCAGTTGTTAATACACAACTATTGACTTGTCAATCAAATTTTTTTAAAGATTCTTCCACAAATGTATTTACAGTAACAACTGCTGGCAATTTAACTGTTGACCGATTTAATCCATTTGGTGTTAATGGTACAAGTTATGATGTATCAGCAAATACCTTTAATATAGGATCAACATATTTTGATGGTTCATCTTATTTACAAACACCAGCTTCGTCTGATTTTGCCTTTGGTACTGGAGACTTTACCGTAGAAGGCTGGGTGTATTCAACTGCAGCAACTAGTGGTAACTTTGGATTTTTTGATTTAGGTACAGCCAATGCTGGAGGCAGTCTTGCATTATTTCACAATAGTGGAAGTTTTTTTATAAGAATAGATACTACCGCTAACGATTTGAGTTATACTGTTCCTGCAGGATTTCCAAATGCTTGGCACCATCTAGCTTTGGTTAGAAATGGTGTAACACTTACATTTTATATTGATGGTGTAAGTGTTGTTTCAGGAACTAGAGGACAAAACGTAACACAAAATCAACCAGTAATAGGTTCTATTAATCCTAGTTATGGCATTAAAACAACTGGTTACATTTCTAATTTTAGAATGGTTAAAGGTACAGCAGTTTATACAGGAAATTTTACTCCAAGTGGCTCACCACTAACAGCAATAACTAATACAAAATTATTAACTTGTCAAAGTTCACAATCGATTGAAAGTGATATTTCAATTAATAATTTTCAAATTACATATACCGGTACTCCTACTGCATCAGGTAAAGTTCCATTTGGTTTATCAGATATAACTGATTCATCTACCGCCAATACAACATATAGTGGTTCAATATTTTTTAATGGATCAACAGATTATTTAAGTTTGCCAACTTCAACAGCCAATTTAAATCCCGGCAGCAGTGATTTTACCGTAGATGGTTGGTTATACCCAACCGTTGGTAGTAGCCAACAGAACATTGTTTATTTGGGAGGCAATACTGGATCATATGCTGGTATACGATGGGAAATGAACGGTGGTGGAACAGGATTGCAGATTTTAGCGAGTACGGATGGTTCTAGTTGGGGTCTTAATTATACTGCCGGCAGTTTAACGTTAAATGCTTGGAATCATGTTGCTCTTTGTAGAAGTGGAAGTAGTTGGTATATGTTTATAAATGGTGTACAAGCAGGTTCCACACAAACACTTGCGGGTACAATGTATAGTGGAACACTCAATCAAATAGGTGCTCAAAACTCTGGCGGTACTTTACAATTTTTTAATGGATATATGAGTAACATGAGATTTATTAAAGGCACAGCACTTTATACTGCAGCGTTTACTCCACCAACTTCACCATCACAACCAGTAACCAATACACAAATGTTGATATCAGGTAAAAATTCTGCTATATTTGATGGTACACTCCAAAATAACTGGCAAACATATGGTGATGCAAAAGTAAGTAAATCAACATACAAATACGGTACGGGCAGCATATATCTTCCAAGTTTATCTGCATTAATCAAACCACTTGGTCAAAATAATAAAATTCTTGCGAATGAAGATTTTACAATTGAATGTTGGTTTAATGTGGCCGCATTTAATGTTAACGTAGGAACAATTTACAGTTGTCAAAATACTGAATATTTAGCAATAAGAAATGCACAAATAGAATGGCAATCACCTACAGCATCATTGGCTTATAATATTCCTTCAGCAACGGCTGGACAATGGTACCATTTAGCAATTTCCAGAAGCGGAAGTTCAATTAAAATGTTTTTAAATGGAACACAGGTTACATCAACAACCAGTACAGCTGCTGTAATTAGTGTAGGATCTACATTCTATATTGGTGCTTATGCGGGTAACTATGCTGGTGGTTATACCTTTAATGGTTACTTAGATGATTTCCGTATTACCAAAGGTTACGCAAGATATACTGCCAACTTTACTGTACCTCCTCTTTTATTAGCAAGATAAATATTAAACAAACGGATAAAAAATGGCATTTCCATCATCAGCAAATACAGGTCAATCTGCCGTTGTTAATGGCATAACCTATGTTTATAATGCTCAGCTAAATACTTGGAAAGTATCGTCAAACGTTGCGAATATCTATTCATCCACGCAATTAACTCCAATTGCCAATGTATTTGAATTTGATGATATTTCCAATGCCACAGACGGATACAGAAATACCTTTGCCTTAACTTATAACCAAGTTCAAATGGGTGTGTACAGTCCATTTAATTTAATGGTATCGGTAAATGGTATTTTACAGAATGGATTTGATCCTAAATATGATACGGTATGGTTGAGTAATGTATTAACCGCATCCAGGGGTTACACAATTGACGCTTCAGGTAATCCGACATCAAACGGTTACATTAAGTTTGCGGACAGTCTTCCACCAAACTCCCAAGTACTAATTAGAAGTCAATTTGGTGCGCCTATGAACACATCAAAGGTCTATCCATTCAAACCACTTGACATTTTTATGGGCATATAAATAGATAATAACCAATTCCTAATTTAATGGAGCTACCATGGCACGCAAAGCAATACTTGATACTTACTACACATTTACACCATCGACAAGAACAATTGTTATTCCTAGGCCTATTCCAAAAGAGCGCTTGGTATTAATTACTGATGTTACCACAAATCAAGTAATTTACAATTTTTCGGATCCTAATTTAACAACTACTTCTTATGTAATTGCTACCGATCCAACAACTGGTGTAGTTACTACAACTATTGCATTGGCATATAATACTTCTGCATTAGCTGCTACAGATAAATTACAAATTACTATTGATGAATATGATGAGAAATTTACTCCTTCTGAATCATATTTGGATCCAATTAACAAGCTTCGTGTTTCTACTCCACAATCATTAATTGATACCGACTATGAGTACTCAATCCAAACTACCAAATGGGAACAATTAGCATTATTAAATAATCGGCCGTTTGCTTATTACGATACTGCTACTGGTGCTATTTCTGTTGCTGATATTCGTGCGAATACAGGTTCTAGGACTTTTACAGCTTACACCACAACTCCTCCTGCTGTAGGTTCCGCAGTGTTTATTGGCGATTCAACTTATGCTGGTGCTGATGGTGTTTATATTGTTGATTCAAATACTGCAACAACATTTAATTATACAGGTAAATATTACTACACAGGATTGGCTAATCAATCAATTTACAATACCGGTGTAACCAACGTTTATCGTGGTGGTATTTTTAGTAACTCTGCTATTACAATATCAAACATAACTGTTACTGCTCAAACTTCTGGTGCATTAGGTAATACTGTTACTGTAACGACACCACAACCACATGGTTTAACAATTGGTAATGAAGTTGCTCTTACTGGTGTAACTGCGGCTACATCAGGAGCACCAAATGGTTCTTATACCGTTTCTTCAATTGTTTCACAAAATACATTTAACTTTATTCAGCAAACAGGTGGCCCTTCTGTTGGTGCTTTAACAGGCGGCACATTGTATGTTCGACCACAAGGTCAAGCATTACACAGACCATTTGACGGTGGTGTTCGATTCTCTACTAATGCTGCTTCACATAATCAAGCATACATTCGTCAAACTCGTAGATATTTCCGTTACCAATCTGGTAAAGGTATTCAGATGTCTACTGGTACTACATTGAAACCACAGTTTAACTTAGACGGTATTACATATTCATCTGCTAACGGTGTTGTTTATGTTACGACAAAAGATCCACACAACATTCAACCAGGCGTTGGTATTTTTATTTCTGGCGTTCAAGAAAGTGGTTACAATGGAACATACACAATTAAAGATGTAGTTACACCATACACATTTAGCTATATTCCTTTATCAGTACCATCAGCTACTGTAGCTAGCGGAAATTATTATGGTTCTGCCTACTCTTGGAATGGTTCTCAAAATCGTATTGGTATTTTTGATTCGCAAAACGGACTATTTTGGGAATATGATGGTCAAACATTGTCTGCTGTAAAACGCAATGCAACATTCCAAATTGCTGGTATTATTTCAGCAACTCCAGGTTCTTCTTATATTACAGGAACAGGTACAGTATTTAATAGACAGTTAAGTGTTGGAGATTTTATTGTTATTAAAGGTATGACATATCGTGTACAAACAATTCTTTCTGATACCAATTTAACTGTTTCTCCACAATTCCGTGGTTTAAGTGCCATCTCAAATGCTCAATGTTCCAAAGTAATTGATACAGTAATTAAACAATCTGCATTTAACATTGACCGTTTAGACGGAACAGGTCCATCAGGTTACAATATTGATTTGACCAAAATGCAAATGTTCTATATTGACTATTCTTGGTACGGTGCTGGATTTGTTCGTTGGGGTGTTCGTGGTCCAACAGGCGATGTTATCTATTGCCACAAAATGATTAATAACAACGTCAACTATCTTGCTTATATGCGTTCAGGTAACTTACCTGGTCGTTATGAAACCAGTACATATGGTAAAGTAACTTACATGACAGGTGGTGCATCTGGTGTGGGCACAAGTTTAAACCCTACCGACACAACAGTTAACGTGGCTAACACAGCAGGCTTTGCAAATGCAGGTATTCTTATAATTAAAGGAACAGATAAAGTTGAATTTGCAAATTATACTGGTCTAACTCCTACATCGTTTACAGGATTGACAAGAGGTCAAGCAGGTAACACTAATATTTCATTTACAACAGTTTCAGGTAATAATATATTAACACTTTCTGCTTCACAAGGTACTGGTGGTGTTCAAGTTGGCCAATATGTTGTTGGACAAAATATTCCTCCACAATCTTATGTAACTGGAATTGTTCCAAACACATCAATTACAATAAGTTATGCTGCTACTGCTGCAGGTACATCTAATGCGGCGTTCTACCCAATGGCAAACATAGCGCAAACGCATACATTCTCTACAACGGCACAGACAGCAATTGAACAACATTCAATTCAATTTGGTCCTGAAGTAAACCATTGGGGTACTTCTGCAATTATGGATGGTGGTTTCACAAACGATAAGTCATTCATTTTTACCAAAGGTATGCAAATTGCACAACTTGTACAACCTGGTGCTAACGTAGCATTGATGAGTTTCCGTATTGCACCTTCTGCCAGCGGTGGTATTCCTGGTCAAGCTTTAGGTGTTCGTGAAGTTATTAATCGTATGCAATTGTTACCATATCAGTTAGACGTTTATGCTAACCAAGGTATGTTGATGACTATTTTCCTTAATTCTACGGCAAACAACTCAACTAATACTTGGATCAACGTAGGTGGTTCAAGCCTGACACAATATGTTTTCCATTCTAATGGTACTTTTGTTCTACAAAATACTGGTGAACCTGTATTCGGTTTCTATTTGAATTCTCAAGGTAGTAACGTCTATTCATCTACTCAACAGGACTTAACACAGTTACTTGCTTTAGGTCATAGTATTAATGGTGGCGGTACGGCAAATACCAATAACGGTATTTACCCCGATGGACCTGACGTATTAACTATTGTAGCTCAAAACATTAGTCCACAGGCAGGCTTCATTCAAACACGCATGTCATGGAACGAAGCTCAGGCGTAAGGTTTTCTTATGTCTTTGAATACTTCATTTCGTTCTGTTATACCGGTTGCAAATGACGACACATCAACATACTTTGTGTCGTTGCAACCGGTCACTTGCGGAAAAACGGATGCCAAATTTGTAAGTGCAAACCTTACATTTCAACCTTCAACACAAACTCTATCAGTTAATAAATCTCCAGTTGTATACAGTAATACCAGAAGTATATTTAATTTGACCACACAGCCAACACCACCTACAAATCCTGGTGTTGGTGATTTATGGTATGATACTTCAACTGATATTCAATTTGAATATGTTTTTGATGGAGTAAATTATCAATGGGTGGATGTTACCAGTCCAGTTATTCCTGGTAAAGTTGAATTTGTTTACAAAAGTGCCATTGCATTGGCAAATGCAAACATTGTTTATGCGCAAGCCGATACTGTAAATAATTATTCTAATATTGTTCAAATTACAGTAAATACAACTAATTATACTGATGGAACCACAATATATTGGAGAGATATTGGTACGGCAAACAATATCACACGACAATTCCCTAGATTTTTAGATAATGCAAATAGTGGTAATGCAACAATTTACAACAATACAAATACGGTAACTAGAATTGCAATTGATGATTCTAGTAAATTTAAAAATATAAACACATATCTTCAATTAGGATTTTATTCTTGCGCATCGTTTAACAATCTTTTAACAGTTAGTAATTCTGTTTCCATGATTGATAATTCTTATAACTATACAATAGAATATTTAATTGTTGGTGGAGGCGGTGGAGGAGGCACAAACGGTGGAGGCGGTGGTGGTGCAGGAGGTGTATTAACTGGTGCCGTGTGTGTTGATAGTAGAACAGCAAATGCAACAATGAATGTTATTGTTGGAGTTGGAGGTAGTGGTAAACCAGCTGGTCCTGCTTGTGCAAACTTCAATTCAACTGCGGGTGGTAATTCGGCTTTTATTGGTTCTGGAACTTTGGCTCCTATAAACCTTGTAGCTATAGGTGGTGGTTACGGAGGAAATTTCTTAAATTGTAATCCTGGAAAACCTGGAGGTTTTGGTGGTTCAGGTGGAGGTGGTGCAGGATGGAACACAAATGGTGTAACAATTACCAATTTTGGATTAGGTCAACCTGGCCAAGGATTTCCTGGAGGTCAACTTGTTACTGGAACTTGTGGAAGCTCCGGTGGTGGAGGCGGTGGTGCTGGTGGTACCGGTACTGGTATGCCGCCGACACCAAATTTTGGAGGAGGCGCTGGTGGTGTAGGTTACACTTGGCCTTTAAATGGAGTAAGTTATGGCGGTGGTGGAGGCGGAGGTGCTTCTAGGCAACCAGCACAAACAAGTGCAGTTGGAGGAAATTCACCAACTAGTGTTTTTGGACTTGGTGGCGCACCGTTTGGAGGCGGAGTTGGTGGAGGTAGCCGAGTTTTACCTGCACCTTTAATACCTACTAATCCAGTAAACGGCACACCAGGAACTGACTACCGAGGCGGAGGCGGAGGAGGCTCGGCAATTGCTCCTAGTCCTTTAATCAATGCTGCAGCTTCAGGAAATGGTGGTAAAGGAGTTGTTATACTTGCAATTCCTAATGGATATTATACTCCTGAAATGAGTGCAGGAGCCAACTCAACATCGACATCAACTTGTGGTTCAAAAACACTTTTAACATATCTAGCAAACAACACTTTTTACGGAACAAGAGCAGGTTACACAGCACAATTCTTAGCCGTTGGTGGCGGAGGCGGTGGTGGTGGCGGTAACGTAAACGCTGGCGGTGGCGGAGGCGGTGGTGCAGGAGGATTAATTTCTGGCCAAGTAAAATTATGGCCAGGTACAACTTATACCATTAGTGTAGGAACTGGTGGATATGGAGGAAACGGAGCCAACACTCCTGGAGACGGATCAAGTTCATCGGTAGGTCTCTCAGGAAATAATTCAACAATTTCTGTTTTAGGAACAACAATATATACCGCTTTAGGTGGTGGTGGCGGTGGAGCTCTTACTAAACCTGGAATCAATATAACACCAACCGTTCGTTCAGTTACGGCTCCCGAATTATCTGGTGTTGGAGGTGGTTCAGGCGGTGGAGGCATTAGCTGGAATGATTGTACACTCAGATACAAATATGGTGCCGGAGGTATTGCCACAGGAAGTCCAGGTGTAGGTGTAGCAGGAACTCAAGGATATCCTGGTGCTCCAGGAGCTCAAATAGGTTATGGTCCATCTTTCGCAATCGACTATGGTGCAGGTGGAGGAGGTGGTGCTGGAGGTAAAGCCAACACATATGCGGATTATGGAGCAATTACAGAATGTTACAATTTCCCTGTAAATTGGAGTGCTGGATTACCTGGAGGTGTTGGTTATACTTGGCCAATTACAGAATTAACTTATGCTGGAGGCGGTGGTGGTGCAGCAGGATTATTTTATTCTACCGCTGGAATGCCTACGGTACCTGGGCCCACATTTCCTACAGCACTTGGCCAATTTGCTGGCGGAAATTGGCCAAATCCAGGCCCAAATAGTTTTGGTGTTGGTGGAGCTCCAGGTGGCGGAGGCCTTGGTGCAAGAACTGGAGTAAAACGTTGTGGCTTGGCTCAATATGGCGGAGGACCATTCCAAGGAACTCCAGGAACTCACGGTCGTGGAGGTGGAGGAGGAGGATCTTCAGCTGCACCAACCAATGGAGTTTGTAGCGGACCTTCTGCACCAATTGCAGCATCCACATCTTTTGTAGGGGGTAGTGGAGGACCAGGCACCGTTATCTTTGCTATACCCACTCCAAATTATCCTGGTACTGCACCAGGAGCAACAGTCACAACTCCACCTGCAGCACCTGGTATGACTGTATTGACTTATGTTGGAAGTTTTGGAAGTCCAAACACATTTACCTACATAGCATAATTAAAATATGTCATTAACTAATTCTAAACTTTCTGTTGAACAAATTACACCTGATAGTAATGTAACTTATTTTGTTACTTTGCAAGCTGCAACTACTGGAAAAAGTGCGGTTGATTATGTTAGTCCTTTATTAACATATAACACAGGTTTAGGTAAATTTTTTGTTAATAATAGAATAGTTCCAACTTCAAATGTTGTTTCATTAGGTTCAGTAGTTACTTCACCAACACCACCACCGTCACCTGCTGTAGGTGATTTATGGTACGATACTACTAGTGATACTCAATTTGAATATGTTTATGATGGAGTAAATTACCAATGGGTGGATGTTACAGGACCTACAATGTCGATTGGTGGACCAGTTAGTACCAACAATTTTACCTATCTACCCTTTACAGCAACTGCTAATCCTATTACTAGTGTAACTGGTGAAGCTGGAGTTTCTGTTAATTTTAGTACATTTACTTCAGTATCAGGAGGATATACTTTTTATCCTTATACTTATTACATCGCTTCAGGATCATTACCATCAGGATTAACTTTAAATTCCAGTACCGGTGTAGTTTCAGGTTTTGCACGTGCATCTTCATCCAATGTGGTGTTTGGTGTGAGAGATGTTGTTAATAATTCAGTTACATCACCAACAGTCAGCTTCAGTATAACACTTACTATACAATATCTTGTGGTTGCTGGTGGCGGTGGTGGTGGTCGAGATCGTGGCGGTGGTGGCGGTGCAGGTGGGTTACTTTTTGGTACAGCTTCCAATTTACCAGCTGGCGGTGTTTTGAATTTAACTGTTGGTATTGGTGGCGCAGGCGGTAGTACTCCGGTAATAGCCAGAGGAGTTAATGGAAGTGCTAGTAACCTCACTGCGCCAAATATTCCAGGATTTAATAATGCGCTGACCACCGGTGGCGGCGGTGGCGGAACTGTAAATGCTCCTGTTGCAAATGCGCCTGGTCAATCGGGTGGATCTGGTGGTGGTGGAGGCGGACAACCAATTGCCAACAATCCTTCTTCTGGTGGTGCCGGAACTGCTGGTATTGCCACAGGAAGTCCAGGTGTAGGTGTAGCAGGCCCTCAAGGATATCCAGGTGGTATCATGGGTTCTGCTAGTTGCTCACTTTATGGTGCCGGAGGAGGAGGTGGAGCTGGAGCTGTAGGCGGTAATGGAGTAGCTTCACCAAAAGCTGGTGGACCTGGTGGTAATGGTTATCTTTGGCCAATTACCAATTTATATTATGCTGGTGGTGGTGGCGGGTCATTCTCTTGTCCTGGTCCAGGAACCGTAGGTGCCGGCGGACTAGGTGGCGGTGGTCCAGGTGCTAACTCAGGTATTCCAGGTACAGCAGGAACACAGGGTACAAATGGTCTAGGTGGCGGTGGTGGTGGTGGTGCAGGTGGCTCACCTGCGGCTCCCGGTGGATCCGGAGGTTCAGGTACAATTATTCTAGCAATGCCAACTGTTGGTTATCCAGGTTCGGCACCAGGTGCTACTGTAACAACTCCGCCTGCAGCACCTGGTATAACCGTATTAACTTATGTAACTCCAACACCACTTGCTCCAAGTGTATATACCTTTACGATATAAGTATATACTATGTCACTAACTAATTCTTCACTTCCTATTCAAACTGTAAGTAATACAGATTCACAGTACTATTTGACTGTGCAGAATTTTACTCAAGGTCAAACTAATAAAGAACTTGTTAATCCTGCTTTATTGTGGCAAAATAACAAACTTTCAATAAATGGTTTAGGTATTCAAGTTCCTACCACAAGTAATGTTTTTTCTACATTTACAACTTCAAGTACTCCACCAAGAAATCCTGTACCTGATGACACATGGTACGACACTCTTAGTGATATTATTTTTAGATATATTGATGATGGTACAGGAAAATTTCAATGGGTGGATATTTCTAGTCTTAGCAATTTTGGAGATGCAATACCACCAGAAGTTCCAATATCAGTATTTTATTTTGTTCTCGGCGGTGGCGGAGGCGGTGGTAGTGGCAATAACGGAAACACCGGTGGAGCCGGCGGTGGCGGCGGCGGGGTATTAACTGGTTCTTTGGATTTAGTTCGTAGTAACACCTTTACTATTGTTGTTGGAGGTGGTGGAACTGGCGGTACAGTCACATCAGGTCCAACAGCTGGAAATCCTGGTGCGGCCGGAACCAATAGCACAATTTCTGGTCCTTCAATTACTACTATAACAGCCAGAGGTGGTGGCGGTGGTGCTGGAGCTATGATAAATGTAACGCCAATTGCACAACCATCCGGCGGCGGTTCGGGTGGCGGTGGATTTGGATTGAGCACCGGACCTACTAATGCTTTAGCTTTTGGTAGTCCAGGATATAATGTATCTGGTACACAAGGATATCCAGGTGGATCTCAACCAAATCTTCTTGGTGTGTTCCCAGCGGTATTATCGGGTGGTGGTGGTGCTGGCGGAACCGGTGGTAATTATTTTGGACCAGTTGCTCCAGCTTCTGGTGGCAACGGTACTGGTGCTGGCGGAGTTGGATATCTTTGGCCTTATACAGGCGTTACATATGGTGGCGGCGGTGGTGGCGGTAGTTATCAACAATGTAAAACAATTTATGGATTAGGTGGACCAGGCGGTGGCGGAAACGGTGGAAATTGCCAAGGTCCACCAGCTTGTCGAAGAACTACTGGTTCTGGTACAAATGGTCTAGGTGGCGGTGGTGGCGGTGGCGGTTTGAATACTTGTTCTTTTGCAAATGGTCCAGGTGGAGCCGGCGGATCAGGTGCAGTCATTTTAGCGGTACCAACCGACAAATATAAATATTTTTCCGCTCCAGGAGCAACAGTTACAACTCCACCTGCGGCACCTGGTATGACTGTATTAAGATACAATAGTCCAGGTCAAACGACACCAGGCACATTCACCTTGACACTATCATAAATATATCATAAAGAATCTTAGGAAAATAAAATGGCATTTCCGTCAAGCCCAATAAACAATCAAGTTGCTATTGTAAATAATATCTCTTACACATATAATGCGTTAAAAACTGCATGGGTAAGAACACCACCTTCAGGTACAGTAGTCAACATTCTTAATGCCAACGTAATTAATTCGTTGTTGAATATCACAGCAAATAATATTAGTGCAAATGGTAATGTGACTATTGGTAGCACCGCCAACTTTACTTTTAATAATTTATCAGCAAATAGTATTACAGCAAGCAATACTGTTAGTATTTTAGCCAATACTATTTCAGCAAATAATATTAGTGCAAATGGTAGTTTTACTGTTACTGGTAATGCTACTGTTTTTGGTAATGCAAATTGGACATTTAATAGTATTACGGCCAATAATATTACATTAAGCAATAACATTACTGTCAATAGTTATACTTTTGTTGCCAATGGTACAGTTGTATTTACCGCTAATAACGTAGTTGTAGCAAACAATTTGACGGCTAATAATATTTTTGCAAATAACTTTTTAACTATTTTTGCAAACAATACTATTACTATTAGTTCAAACAATAATATTTACATGAATGCAGCAAATATTCTTGTTTCAAATACTATAACGGCCAACATTTTAACTGCAAATCAAATATCAGGTAACGTAACATTACTGCCTTCAACACTTCTTGGAAATAACACCATTGGTTATTTGGGTGCTCCACAAAATAATATTACTGCAACATCTTATACATTACAATTAACTGATGCAGGTAAAACAATTTATTTAACTCAAGGTGCAAATACAGGTACAGTTGCTATACCAACCAATGCTGCAGTACCATTTCCACTTGGCACAACAATTCTTTTAATTATGGGGCCATCGTTTTCATCAAACATAACGGCAGCAAACCCACCATCTTTATGGGTTGCTTCAAATTCTGTTCAAAGAACTGCAGTAACTTTAGGAAGTTATTCAATGTCCTCGTTGATTAAAGTTGCTACTGATACTTGGTATATTTCTGGTGCAGGAGCGTACTAATGGGTGGATCGGCTTTTGCGGCAGTTTTAACTGGTAGTACAAATAATCCTGTTAGACCCCGTGGAAAAGCAGTAATTTCTGTTGTGCAATCGACAAGTGCAAATTCAGCGAATGTGACATTTGTATTTCCAAATGTTCCGCCATGCAATGGTGATAGTCGTGTTAATGGTAATAACCCATTAATAACTTATACTGCGATAGCAAACACAGGACAAACTGGTGTAATTTCTGCATCATCAGGAGGAAATAAAATTGATGTTAACGGATTAGCTGCAAATACAGTATACAAGTTTCAAGTTTATGCAACTAATGGAATTGGACAATCCGATGTTTCTGGTTGTAGTGCAGCAATTACAATTCAAACTATTGCCGAAGCTCCTGTAATTGGTGCTATAACCACAACTTGTACTGGTGCTTCAGCATTAATTACTATGCCTACGTTTAGGGGCGGTAATAATACTATTCTTCAAACTACTGTAAATATTTCGGGCGCTGGAACAGGAACTGGTTGTGTTATTACTCCTGGTCCTTCCGTATGTGGAGGTGCATTTGGATTTAATGCATCAGGATTAAGCCCGTCTACAACATATACATTTACTGCTTCTGTAAATACTCCAGTTGGAACTGGTCGAAGTTCATCGAGGCAAGCCACAACTAAAGGACCAGTTACAATCAACTATATGGTTGTTGCTGGTGGCGGCGGCGGCGGAAGGTCAGTTTTAAATGCTCCTCAAGGCGGCGGTCAAATTGGCGGTGGCGGTGGTGGTGGCGGAGGAGTTATCCGTGGTTCTTTTGTAAAAACTCCTGGTTCAGTACTATCATTTACTGTTGGTACTGGTGGTGCTGGAGGGCTTAGTACAGCACCTTCCTCAGGCACTGGAACAAATGGTCTGAATAGTACTTTGACTTGTGCAACTACCGCTTTAGGCGGAGGTGGTGGTGGAGGTAGTTCTCCACTCCAGCCGTTTGGAGCTACTCCTGGTCAGCCTGGTGGAAATGGCGGCGGCGGGGCGACACGATATGTAAGTTCCACCTTCCCAAACACGGCAGGATTCACAACAGGACCTGGAGGTACCGGTTCACAAGGATTTGCAGGAGGTAGTGGAAACGGAGGTGCAGGTGGACCTCCATTCCCAGCAGCAATTAATGGTGGTGGTGGAGGTGGCGGCGGAGGTGCCGGTGCTGCAGGCGGTAATGGTGTGTCTGGTCCAAACATACCATTTAGTCCAACTCGAACCGGTGCAGGCGGAGCGGGTGGTGCCGGTTTCACTTGGCCATTTACAGGACTGGTATACGGATCTGGTGGCGGTGGTGCTCAAGTTACTACACCAACAGCCGGACCAGCGGCACCGGGAGGCGGAACTCCATTTGGTCTTGGTGGAACTGGTGGTGGTCCAGTAAATGCTAGTAGCAATGGTGGTGCTGGAAGTTCTGGCGTGGTAATGCTTGCTATACTCACACCACAATATCCTGGTGTTGCACCTGGTGCTACTGTAACAAATCCAGCATCAGCACCAGGTTATACTGTGTTACAATACCCAGCACCAGGAAGTTATACAGTTTAAATTATTTGAATCTTGGTCCTTGAATCCAAGCAACTAAACTATAACGCTTACCTTTAGTTACTGGTGTTACTTCATGTAACATCCAAGATGGGAAGAATGTGGCTGTGCCGAGATTACGGAAGCCAACATCTGGTTGGTCTTTATAATGTAATAATAAATCACCACCCTCATAATCGTTATCATCAGACAATTGAATAGTAACACTTAATTTTCTTGTACCTGTACCTTGGTACATCATATCAATGTGTTTACCGTAAAAACCTTTTTCTTTGGCATCATAAGAAGTAAATTGTAGGCTCTGAATATCGGTTAGTTCATAATTAAAAAATTGACTATTAATATTTTTAATGTTGGCAGTTAGTCTTTCAAAAATCCAACGATTGTCTGGAACATCGGAACGAATCCAAGCAATAGGACTACGGCGAACTTTAGCAACTTTTTCTAAATCTCCTTCTGTACCACTCATATCACCAACAATTCCATAAGTTAAAGGTGAAGCGTCTTTACCTGAAGTACCAATCTCAATAATTTTTTTACATTCTTCTGGTGTAAAAATATTATGTGCATAAGCCCAATTTTCATTTGTAGTAACATCTAACCACCAATTAAATGAAGAGGCATAATCAGCAGTTGGTTTAGGAAGCAATTTTGGATCCAATTTAGGAGTGGTATCTCCAACAATAATTGCTTGTCCTGTTTTTTTGGATTTTGCTCGAGCTTTGGTTGCTGGTGATTCAACAACTTTTAGTACCGGTTTTTTGGCAACAGGTTTTTTAGCTGGAGTAATTTTTGCTGGTTTTTTCATAGTCTTTTCAGTCATTTTTTAATTCCTAATATGGTTCGTTTGTCAAATTTAAAATCTTTGTAGATACCATTGGCATCCACATAATGCAAAAACAATTGAATCTGTTGGTTACCTTCATAAGGTTCCCGCCAATGTTCTATCTCACAACCTTTATATATTGCCATGTCACCGGCGTTAAGTAGAATTTTTTTACCACCCATGAAGATTGGCCATGGTTTGGATTTTTCATCAATATCAATACAAAGTGTAGTGCTGTATTGGCAACTTGGTCGGTCTTTGTGTTTGGCTAGTGTAGAACCCTTCCAATAGATTCTACCATAGGTATATGTTGGATAAAGTTCTAGACCGGTCTCTTGTTCCATGAGAGGTAACAAAGAAACGGCAAGTGAATCACAGATAACGTGACCGTAGAATGGATAACCGATTGGACTTTGTTCATCACCAAAATTGGTTTTGTTGTCCATGGATACACCTTTTTCATGGTGTTCAACCGTTCTGGTCATTAATATGGTATTTTTGAGTAAGTCCAATGTGTCAGGACTCAATACATTACGAACTACTTTATAATCTTGTTTCATAGTATTTTCAGTTAAAAAATAAGGTTGATTGTACAATAATTATTGATGCGTGTCAATCCACACATATGTATATATCTTGGATTGGTGGTAGATAAATACCTACATTATAGGAGTTTTCAATGGCCACAATTACTAATAGAGCTGACTTTACAACCTATTGTAAGCGTAGATTAGGCTTTCCTGTCATCGATATTAACGTGGATGATGACCAGGTGAATGACCGTGTCGATGACGCTTTGCAATACTGGCAAGATTACCATTTTGATGGACTACAAAAAGTCTATTATATTCGAATGTTGACCGGTTCAATTTTAACCACATCCGCTAATGTAAATACATGGATTAATTCCACTCGTCAAATTGTAGGTAACACATCTGGTGCAACTGCTACCGTTACAGCCACACAAAATAATTCTATTATCAATGTTAGTTGCGGACAAAAATCATTTATCGTTGGTGAAAAATTAAATTATTATGATGCAAATGGTACTTTTCAAACTACCAATGTTACCGTTTCTGCTTTTCAATGGGGTGATATTGATAAAAGGTTTTTAGATTTAAATGGTGTTACAGATGCTCAAGGCAACTCGTTGGAAATTGTTGGTATTTCTCGTATATTTCCAATCTCAGATTCTCAGGCAACTATCAATATGTTTGACCTAAGATATCAGTTGCGCTTAAACGAACTCTACGACTTCACCTCCGCATCATACATCAATTATACCTTAACACAACAGCACTTACGCTCTCTGGAGATTATGTTTACTGGAGAGGTTCCTATTCGTTACCAAAGACATATGCAAAGATTGTATATTGATTGGAATTGGGGTGATTCGGAAGCACCCGCTGGTCAAGTTGTTGTTGCCGAATGTTATGCGGCAATTAATCCTGATGTGTATAATATGATATGGAATGACCGTTGGTTAAAAGAATATGCTACCGCTTTGATTAAGAGAACTTGGGGAAATAACCTTAAAAAGTTTAACGGACTCCAATTACCAGGTGGTGTAACTTTAAATGGCGACCAAATTTTCCAAGAAGCATCCGCTGAAATTGAAAGACTTGAACAGGAAATGGGGAATGATTACGGTGCGCCGTTAGAATTCTTCTTAAATTAATATGGCCGTATCCCAATATTTTAATAATTATGGCGCACTTAATGAACAAAGGGTCATTGAAGATTTAATTATCGAATCTATTAAGATAATGGGTTTCGATGCCTATTATTTACCAAATGATAATGATGGTGCTAGAGATTTATTATATGGTGAAGATCCATTACGCACATTTACTTCAGCATTTCCTTTAGAGTTTTATCTTTCGGATCATTTGGATTACCAAGGCCAACAAGAGATTTTTTCTAAATTTGGTTTAGAAATTAAAGATGTTGTAAATGTTATCTGTTCAAAAAACTCTTTTGCACAAAGAGTACCACAAAATACTTTTAATAGACCCCGTGAAGGTGATTTAATTTATGTGCCTTTCTTAAATGGTACTGGTGAATTATATGAAATAACATTTACTGAACAAGCAAAAGATTTCCATATGCTTGGTAGAAGGCAACCATATTTCTATGAGCTTAGAATGGAGAAATTCAAGTATTCACAAGAAGTTATTGCAAGTGGTGTGGCAGACATTGATGATGTTGTATATGAATCGGCTTATCAACTTCATTTAAACCTCGGCCATGTAACAGGATTATATGCAATCAACGAAATTGTATTCCAGTCACCTGATTCAACCTATGCAAACGCTACTAGCCTTGGTACTGTTCAAACCTGGATTCCTTCTTCCAATACTTTGTCTATATCCAATGTTGCCGGTGAATTTATTAATGGTCAGTCAATTATTGGCCAAACAAGCGGAGCTTATGGACCTTTAATTGAGTTTGACCCATTAAGGGACCCAGCATATAAAGAACAGTATGATAACGAATACATTGCCAATTCAGCTATGTCTGTAATTGATTTTTCTGAAACAAATCCTTTTGGTAACATTTAATGGCAAATACATCATATAATCGAATCATTCGTAAACTTGTAGTAGGTTTTGGTAATCTATTTAAAGATATTACTTTGGTTCGTTATAACGGAGATAATTCTGAAGCAGAAAGATTTGTTGTGCCTATTGCTTATGCAGCAAAAGAATTGTATGTACAAAGACTTGAAAGTGATCCGTATTTGGATAAAAAAGTTTCAACAACATTACCTCGTTTGTCATTCGAAATGAATGGACTTCAATATGATGCTACAAGAAAACAAAATACCAATATTAAAAATGCTGCGGTTACAAGTGGTGGTGTAGTAAAATCTCAATACAATCCTGTACCATATAATTTTGATTTTAGTTTATATCTTTATGTTCGCAACATTGAAGATGGTACACAAATCATTGAACATATTCTTCCTTATTTTACACCAGATTACACAATTAAATTAAATTTGGTTCCTGAAATGGGTATCATTAAAGAAGTACCAGTTATTTTAAATGATACACAATATGAAGTGTTGTATGAAGGTGATAGAATGTCTGAAACTCGAATGATTATTTGGACATTAAATTTTACCGTTAAAGGTTTTGTTTATGGTCAAACATCTGCCGCAAAACAAATTTATGCTTCGATTACAAATTTTTTACCAATGATAACACCAACAGATACAATTGATTTCAATACAACAACAGGTTTAGGTAAATATCGACAAGGTGAAAATGTATATCAAGGTTATTCTTTGGGTACTTCAACAGCAACGGCTAGAGTAGTTCTTTGGGATGGCGTAGGTAAAATATTAAGATTAACAAACATTAATGGTAATTTTGTTTCATCATTACCTATTATTGGTACTGTTACTAATGCCAATTATATGTTTACATCGTATGAAACTAAGTCCAATGTGCAGGCACAAATTATTGTTGTGCCTAATCCAACAGATGCTAATGCAAACTCATTGTATACATATACTACCGTAATTAATGAAGCTCCAAATACACAATCTATTATTACTACATCAACAACATTTGCTGGTGATTTAATGACTGAAGTTGGCGTAGATGATTTATCAACCGAAATAGAAAACAAAACAGACTTTAACTAGAGGCTTAAAATGTCCAGAACATTACAATTTAAACGATATTCAAATACAGCACTTTTAAGTGTTACTGGTGCAGTAGGAGAACTTATTGTTGATACCACCAACAAAACTATTACTGTGCATGATGGCACAACTGCAGGCGGTACAAGACTGGCCACGGAAAGATTTGTTGGAATTAATCCATTTGCTCAAGCGGCTTTTAATCAAGCCAATACAGCTGGAACTACGGCTAACTCAGCTCTAACTTTGAGTAATTATGGAATCGGTGTTAATCTTTCTCAGAACACCAACATTACAACTGCAACAAATTTGGCACAAGCTGCGTTTAATAAAGCCAATAATGCACTTGCAAATACATCAGGCACATTTGATGGTAATTTGAATGTAGCGGGAACAATAAATGTAAATAATGTTTTAACAGTCACAACATCACCTCCAGCATCAAGTCCTTCCATAACTACAATTACAACTCAAAATTATAATTTATCACTTCAAACAGTATCTAATACTTGGACATTTGTTGCAAATGGAGCTTTATTATTTCCAGACAACACCATTCAAATAGGTGGTTCTATTTCTCGAACTCAACTTAAATCATTGGTTGCCAGTTCTGCAACCTATGCCGCATTTCAAGCTGCAATTGCAGCACTATAATTATGATTATTGGTCCAGGTATTACTTTTGGTAATGGAATACGAGTTAGTGCGACAACAAGTACACCTATTGTATCTCCAAACTTAGTACTTGATTTGGATGCTGCCAATTATTCTGCGGTGCCAGTAAATGGCAGTGTCATAAACGGCGCAAGTGGTTTTGCCATAACAGTACTTAATCCTACTCCAAGAATTAGTTGGAATAGTGCCAGCGGTGGTGTGTTTAGGGTGACAACTGCTAGTACTAATAATTTTATGACATTTGGTCCAAATTACGGTAGCGCACAAGCATTTACTGTGGGTATGGCATACAAGTGGAACGGCACTAATATTGGGAGATTATTAAATGCTAACTCAGCATCACCTGATTTTCTAATGGGATTGTGGTCTGGCAATGGCGGTGTTATGAACCTTGCTTATGCTGATAATTTTATTGGATCAAATTCAACTACCGCAGATACTGCTTGGCATTTCATATGGGTCACTAATACTGGATCTGCTGGTGCAAGCAAAGGAAAAAGTTATATAGCAACTAACACAGCTCCAAGCGGAACTAATGGCACTAGTTCCACAAACAATGGATTCAATGGATTGAGATTATTTGGAAGATTTGTAAACAGCACTACCAGCACAGAACAAGTGGATGCAGATGTGGGTTTTGTTAAAGTTTGGAATAAAGAATTGTCTTTAGCAGAAATTCAAGCAGAACACGCAGCATATAAAACTAGATTTGGATATTAAACCTATATAATTATATGAACGAATTGAATAAAAACTTATCTGATATATTTGATGTGACACCTATTGAAGAAGTTAAGAAAGAAAAACTTCCAACGGTGTCTGCCAAATATAATAAACCCGATATTGAATCCGATTTAACGGATGCTTACCAACAATCACGGGAAAATCTTCAAGGTATTATTGACCAAGGTCAGGAAGCCATGCATGAGATTTTAGAGATTGCCAAAGCAGGACAACATCCTCGAGCATTTGAAGTTTATGGTGGTCTACTTAAAAATATGGTAGACGCCAACAAAGAATTGTTATCAATTCAAAAACAAATGCGTGAGATGGACAACACCAAAAAAGAAACCAATAATACCACAATTGACAAAGCCATTTTTGTTGGCTCAACTGCTGATTTAGGTAAGTTACTCAAAGACAATGGCCACAAATAAAGAATCGTACCGTGACAACCCCTTACTAAAACGGGTAGGTGTCAAAGTTGAATACACAAAAGAGCAGTTTGATGAGTATGTCAAATGCGCTCAAGATCCTATTTACTTTACCAAATACATGAATATTATTACATTAGATGAAGGTCTAGTGCCTTTTAATATGTACGATTTTCAGAAAGATATGATTAGTACTTTTCATGATAATCGTTTTAGTATTGTTAAATGTCCTCGTCAGGTTGGTAAAACTACTACTGCTGTTGCCTATTTACTTTGGACAGTTTTGTTTAAAGATTCTCAATCGATTGCCGTTCTTGCTAACCGTGGTGAAACTGCTCGTGCCATTCTTGGTAAACTTCAATTGGCATATGAGAATCTACCAATGTGGATGCAACAAGGTGTTGTAGAGTGGAACAAAGGTCGTATTGAATTAGAAAACGGTTCTGTAATTATTGCTTCTTCTACTTCAGGTTCAGCGGCTCGTTCCGGTTCGTTTAACATTGTATTCTTAGATGAGTTTGCTTTCGTACCATCCAATATTGCCTACGACTTTATCACCTCAGTTTATCCAGTTATTACTGCTGGTACTAAAACAAAGATTATTATTGTATCTACACCAAATGGTATGAATTTGTTCTACAAACTTTGGACAGATGCAACAAACAAGAAAAACAATTATGTTCCGTTTGAAATTCATTGGTCTATGGTTCCAGGTCGTGATGATGCTTGGAAAGAAGAAACTATTAAAAATACTTCTGAACACCAGTTCCGTCAGGAGTTTGAAACAGAGTTCTTAGGTTCTTCCAATACTTTAATCTCAGCACAAAAATTACAACAGTTGGTTTACCAAGAAGCAGTTGCCGAACACGACAAAGTTAAAATTTATAAACCTCCAGTTAAAGATGATAAACCTCATATTTACGGTATGTTTGTGGATGTTTCAGAAGGCAAAGGATTAGATTCGTCAACATTCTCAATAATTGATATGACAACCATGCCATACGAACAGGTTGCCACATACAAGAGTTCTTCTATCTCAACCTTGTTATTCCCAACCGTAATTTATAATGCGGCTAGAATGTATAATGATGCCTATGTTTTGATTGAAATTAACAATACTCCACAGATTGCTGATATTCTTCACCAAGACTTAGAGTACGAAAATCTATTTAAAGTATTTACAGGTAACAAAAAACCACAACAATTATCGGCTGGTTTTGCCAGAGGTATTCAGATGGGTTTAAAAATGTCTACTCAGGTTAAAAGAATTGGTTGTTCTAACTTAAAGACATTGATTGAAGGTAATAAATTAATTATTAACGATTTTGATACCATTTCAGAATTGACTACTTTTGTGGCAAGCAAGACTTCTTTTGCTGCCGAAGATGACGCCAATGATGATATGGTTATGGGACTGGTCACTTTTGCTTGGGCAACCACGCAAGTTCTTTTTAAAGAAATTGTTGCTCATGATGTTCGTAAGCAACTTCAACTTGAAAATATGAACCAGTATGACGAAGAAACTCTACCTGCACCGGTCATTGAGAACGGATTAGAACATGAATTTATGTTGGAGGGTGGAGATGTATGGGAAAAAGCAGATGGTAAAGAAATCTATGCTGATTTTTTTAGAGAAATGAGTAGGTAATCTCTAAATACGGCCTATCATAAATATCATTATAGTATCGTAAGTGCCAATAAATCATATATCAAGGAGATAATAAATGGCAATCCAAATCTCTCCAGGCGTATCCGTATCTGAAGTCGACCAAACCACGGTTGTTCCTTCAATACTAACTACTGCCGGTGCATACTCTGGAAACTTTGCATGGGGTCCAGCGTTTCAAATTGTTACAGTTACCGATGAAGTAAATCTCGTAAATACTTTTGGTAAACCTAATAGTAATACAGCAACTTCTTTCCTAACAGCAGCTTCTTTCTTAGCTTACGGTAACAATTTAAAAATTGTTCGTGTTGTAGACGGTTTTGCTACTAACGCTATTTCTGCTCCACCATCAAGTCAACAAGTTTATATTCCAAATCGACAAGTTTATACTGATTCTGTGTTAAATGCTGATGCGGCTAACGCATATGGTCCTTGGGCAGCTAGATATCTTGGTAGTTTAGGAAACTCTTTAGCAATTTCTATTGTTGATGCTGGTTCATATACTTCCACATGGAACATTAATGGTTACGGTGTTGCTAGTTTCTTTAATGGTGCTCCTGGTACATCCGCTCAAGCAGCTGCATATGGCGCATCTAACGATGAAGTTCACATTGCTGTTGTGGACGCTGGTGGCGCATTTACTGGTACAAAAGGTACAGTATTAGAAACGTTTCCATACCTATCTAAAGCAACTAACACCACAGATTCATTAGGTAATTCAAACTGGTACAAACAAGTAATTTTGAATCAGTCCAAATATATCTACGCAATGGATCCTCCAAACTATGCAACAACGAATTCTACTTGGAACAAACCAGCATCCAATAATTTTAGTTTTGCAACAATTTCAACTGCAAATACAGTAAATCTACTTGGTGGTTTCGATGCTCTTCCAGTTGATGCAAATACAATTACTGGTTATTCTTATTTCCAAAGTCCAGACGATGTAGATATTTCTTTGGTAATTACTGGTGCAGCAAGTAATACAGTACAACAATACGTCATTGATAACATTGTTAATACTCGTAAAGATTGTGTAGCATTTATTTCACCACCATCTTCTGCCGTAGTAAATCAAAGTGGTTCTGAAACAACCAATATTACTAATTGGTACAACGGATTAAATCGTACAACATCTTACGCTGTTGCCGATTCTGGTTGGAAGTATATGTTCAACAAATACAACAATACTTACCAATATGTTCCACTAAATGCTGACATTGCTGGTCTTTGTGTGTACACCGATTCAGTTACAGATCCATGGTTCTCACCTGCTGGATTAAATCGTGGCGCATTAAAGAATGTTGTTCGTTTGGCATGGAATCCAAAGCAAACAGATAGAGATACATTGTATTCTAAAGGTATTAATTCTGTTGTTTCTTTACCAGGTCAAGGAACAGTTCTTTACGGCGATAAAACATTACAAGCCAAACCATCAGCGTTTGACCGTATTAATGTACGCAGATTGTTTATTGTACTCGAAAAAGCAATTTCTACTGCCTCTAAATATTCTTTGTTTGAATTCAATGATGACTTTACCAGAGCAGATTTTGTTGCCATGGTAACTCCATTCTTACGAGATGTTCAAGGTCGCCGTGGTATTACTGACTTCCGTGTTGTTTGTGATACTACAAATAATACACCGCAAGTTATTGATTCTAATCAATTTGTTGGTGATATTTACATCAAGCCTGCTCGTTCAATCAATTACATCCAATTGAATTTCGTTGCTGTAAGAACTGGCGTCAACTTTACAACAGTCGTTGGTGCAGCTGGTCAATAAATACTAACGAATAGGAGAAAAGAATGGCATTCAATGTAACAGAATTTAGAGCAAATATGATTGGTGACGGTGCTCGTCCCAATCTATTTCAAGTAACTCTATCCTTCCCAACAGTTGCAACTAATGGCACAGCCGCTTCACAGAAAACAACATTTATGGCCAAATCGGCACAGTTACCTGGTTCTACCGTAGGTACTGTACCTTTGTATTATTTTGGTCGTGAACTCAAGTTTGCTGGTAACCGTACCTTTACTGATTGGTCACTACAAATTATTAACGATGAAGATTTTACAGTTCGTAACGCACTTGAGTCCTGGATGAACGCAATAAATAGTCATACAGGTAATGTGCGTAATGCAAGTGCTGGTGGTCCATCAGGTTATACTGTTGATGCAAAAGTTGACCAGTATGGTAAAACCGGTAACATTATCAAATCTTATAAATTTGTAGGTTTGTTCCCATTAGATTTGGCACCAATTGATTTAGATTGGGGTTCAAACGATACCATTGAAGAATACTCGGCAACATTTGCCTATCAATGGTGGGAATCAGCGCCAACTACTACTTAATTATTTTACGGAGAGGCTTAGTCCTCTCCATCATGTTTTTTTGAATTGGATTAGAACAATATGGCAGCTTTAAATAAATTCTCTCTTTTTGGTTTTACAATTGCTCGAGCTAAGTCGGAAGACGAAGCTGGAGTCCAACAGTCGTTTTCGCCGCCAACCAATGACGATGGCGCATTAACGATTACATCAGCCGCTTATTATGGAACATATGTTGACCTAGACGGCACCGCTAAAAATGAAGTTGAACTAATCTCACGATACCGTGAAATGGCTATGCAGCCAGAAATTGAAGCCGCCATTGACGATATTGTTAATGAAGCTATTTGCCAAGATGATGATGGTAAAAATATCAAAATCATTATGGATGAATTAAAGCAACCAGAAAAAATTAAAAACGCCATTCGTGCTGAGTTTAATACTGTTCTTCGTATGCTGAATTACAAAAGCTTGGCACACGATATTTTCCGTAGATACTATGTGGATGGTAGAATGTTCTACCATGTTATTATTGACCGTGAAAGACCAACAGAAGGCATTAAAGAATTAAGATATATTGATCCACGCAAACTGCGTAAAGTTCGTGAGATTAAAAAGAAAAAAGATGAACGCACTGGCGTGGAGGTAATGGATCTTGTTAATGAATATTATATCTTCAATGATAAGGTTACTACTGGTTCTTCTAGCAACTTTGGTCCTGTTGGTGTCCGTATTACCACAGATTCCATTATCTCAGTTGTTTCTGGTCTCATGGATTCTCGCCGTGCCGTGGTATTGTCGTATCTACACAAAGCAATCAAACCATTAAATCAGTTAAGGATGATTGAAGATGCTACAGTTATTTACAGAATTAGTCGTGCTCCTGAACGCCGTATTTTTTATATTGACGTTGGTAATTTACCTAAGTTAAAGGCAGAACAATACCTCCGTGACATCATGGTAAAATACAAGAACAAACTTGTATACGATGCCAATACAGGTGAAGTCCGTGATGACCGCAAGTTCTTGTCAATGATGGAAGATTTTTGGTTGCCACGCCGTGAAGGTGGAAAAGGCACAGAGATTACTACATTACCTGGTGGTCAAAACTTAGGTGAGTTAGAAGATGTTAAGTACTTTGAAAAGAAATTATACAAAGCTTTAAACGTACCAGTTTCTCGTTTAAATCCAGAATTGAATGGTTTTTCACTTGGCCGTAGCAATGAAATTACCCGTGACGAACTAAAGTTTGCCAAATTTGTTGACCGTATGCGCAACAAGTTTTCTGATTTGTTTGAACAAGCACTTCGTGTCCAATGCGTTCTCAAAGGTATTTGTACCGATGATGAATGGAAAGAAATGAAGGAACATATTTACTATGACTTCATTAAAGATAATAACTTCTCTGAACTTAAAGATGCAGAGTTAATGACTAACCGTTTACAGTTGTTAAGTTCTGTTGATCCATACACAGGTCGTTACTTCTCACAGTCATGGATTCAACGTAATGTTCTTCGTTTATCTGATGATGAGATTGAGATGATGGACAAAGAGATTAACCAAGAGAAGAAAGATGGTTTTGGATTACCAGTCGCAGTTGGTAATGATGTGGCACAACAAATGATGATGTCTGGTGTACCACAACAACCAGCCAATCCGGCCGATGTTCCTGTCAAAGATACAGGCAAAGCCGACCAAGAAAAAGCATAGTTGATAAATATATAATTGGTATAAGGAGATACAAAAATGTCAGGATTTTCAACCCGCAATATTGTTGATTACGCAATGGATGCAGACGCAGTAAATTTTAGAAGCGAATTGTATGGAGCAATCCACGATAAAGTGACTGCCCATATTGAAGCCGCTAAACAGGTTGTTGCACAAAATTTTATTACTCCTGAAACGGAAGAATCTGATTTTGAATCAGAAACAGTAGAATCAGAGCAATCTGACCAAAGCGAAGAATAGGATAAAAAATGGCTATTTCAAACAGCTCACAAATTTTAGTTGATACTAATAAAAGAACCGTTATTAAACGTATTGGTATTATTGATTCTGATGAATTAGAAACCGTTATTATTGACCCTAAAACATTGGCATACGCATTAAATGCCAACAACTTGCCGTACCAATCAGGTAATACAGTTGCTACAGGATTTGCCAATTCGGCATTTACTATTTCAAGGGTTGTTGCTTCTGTTGATGCTGAGGTTGGCCATTTACAATTAAAGTGGCAAGGCGCTACAGGTGCAACAATTTATGCTTTAGGTGTTGGAGCTATTGATACAAATCCACAATATCAGTTACCAGCAATAACAAATAATTCAATTGGTCCTACAGGTAATGTAACAATTAAAACAGTTGGTACAACCACCAATGCAGCTTACACAGTTATTATTGAATTACACAAAAATGGTCAATTTTATAGTGGCGGTCAGTTCCAAGATCCAGCTGCATTTAACTATCCTCCATACGGCGTAACACCTTAACGGAAAAATAAAATGAAACTCATTAAAGAAGTAAATGAAACCATTAGTTATGAGTACATTGAAGAAGCCGCTGGTAGTGGCAAAAAGTCTTTATTCATTGAAGGTCCATTCTTAGTTTCCGAAAGAAAAAATAAGAACGGCCGTTTGTATGAATTTAATACGATGAAAAAAGAAGTTCATCGTTACACAGAAGAATATATTAATAAGAACCGTGCATTTGGTGAGTTAGGTCATCCTGATTCTCCAACCATTAATTTGGACCGAGTGGCGATTCTTATCAAAGGTTTGAGGGAAGATGGTAACCAATGGATCGGTAAAGCCAAAGTTCTCGATACACCAATGGGAAACATTGCTCGTCAATTAATTGAAGGCGGTGCTCAATTGGGCGTATCATCTAGAGGTATGGGTTCATTGAAAAACGTTAACGGTGTTAATGTTGTTCAGAACGACTTTTATCTAGCCACAGCGGCGGATATTGTAGCAGACCCTTCCGCACCTGGTGCTTTTGTACAAGGTATTATGGAAGGCAAAGAATGGATGTTAGTCAATGGTGTATGGACAGAACAGGATCAATCTCAAGCGATTCAACAGATTCGCAAAGCTTCAAAAGCCGATATTGAGCGTGTAAGTCTACACATTTTTGAAAACTTCATGAAAAAACTTTAAATATAAATATATCCAATAAATCAAGGAGATTTTCAAAATGGGAAAATTAACAGACGCCGCTACCAACATTTTACTTGGTGAAGGTTCCAAAGAAACGTTTGATTCAAACATTTCATCTAAATCAGGTGGCCAAGATAAGCCACAAAAATTGTCAACTTCCGTGGTCACTGGCCAAGGGGATGTTGGTCAAATTGGAGTTTCTCCAGCAGACCAAGATGATACTTTGCCTGATTACACCAAAGGCACTCCGTCAGCAACTCCTCCAGGTGCTACACCTCCTGTAGGTGCACAAAAAGACGGTGTTGGTGCTTCTAAGGCTACTGGTCCACAAGACCACATGGGTCGTGCTGATTTGCACAATGTTGCACAAGCTGATGCCACAGGTTACGAAGCTATTCGTGACCGTATTGCTGGTAAATTGGCACCACAAACAATGCAAGCTAATCCAGGTGCTACATTCCAATCATACCACGAAGATATCGATGCCTTAATGCAAGGTGAAGAACTATCTGAAGAATTCAAAGACAAAGCTGCCACAATTTTTGAAGCTGCTGTTGTTGCTCGTGCTACTCCTATCGTTGAAGAAATTCAAGCTGAGTTGATGGAGCAATTTGAAGTTGCTTTGGAAGAAGTTAAAGAAGAAATGGCCGCTAAGGTTGATGACTATCTCAACTACATGGTTGAGGAGTGGATGAATGACAACGAACTCGCAATCGAAACTGGATTAAAAGCCGAAATTACAGAAGAATTCATTGAAGGTTTGCGTAACCTATTTGTTGAACATTACATCGACATTCCAGCCGAAAAGGTTGACGTTGTTGAAGAAATGGCTTCCAAAGTAGAAGAATTAGAAGCTGCTTTGAATGAGCAAATCAACAAAGGTATCGAATTGTCCAAAGAATTAAACGAACAGAAAAAAATTGAGGCTATCTACACAGCGTGTGAAGGCCTGTCGCAGACACAAGTAGAAAAATTAAAAGCACTTGCAGAAGGTGTGGAATTTACTACTGAAGAAGAATTTGCTGACAAACTATCTACTTTGAAAGAATCATATTTCAAGGCAGAAGTTAAAGTTGCTGATTCATCTGCTTTAGATGATGAAGTTACCATTGAAGAAGAAGTTAAGAAAACATCTTTTGCTGATCCTTCCATGGAACTTTATGCAAAAACCATTTCACAAACCCTGGTAAAATAATACCAAAAATATACAACATAAGGAAAACTACAAATGTATATGACTGAAGAACTACAAAAGAAATGGAATCCAGTTCTAGAGCATCCAGAACTCGAAGCCATTAAAGACCCATACAAGAAAGCTGTTACAGCCCTTGTTTTGGAAAATCAACATCAAGCTATGGCTCAAGACCGTCAGCAGTTGAACGAATTAGCAGATGCTGGTCCTACCAATATTGCTGGTGGTGTTCAAAACTTTGATCCAATCTTGATTTCATTAGTACGCCGTGCTTTGCCAAATCTAATCGCTTATGACGTTGCTGGTGTTCAGCCAATGACTGGTCCTACAGGTTTGATTTTTGCAATGCGTGCACGTTACAATGCTCAGACTGGTACATCGAATACTGAAGCTTTCTACAACGAGGCTAACACAGTATTCTCTGGTAATACATCTACCAACAACCCATACGGTTTCCAAGGTTCATTGGCAACTGATACATCTACACAGTTTCAGAATCCTGCTTCTGGTACAACAACTTCTGGTATCGCTATTCCTACAGCACAAGCTGAAGTATTAGGTTCCGATGTTGGTCAACCATTCCAGCAGATGGCATTCACAATTGAGAAAGTTACTGTAACTGCTCAATCCCGTGCCTTGAAAGCTGAGTACTCACTCGAACTAGCACAAGACTTAAAAGCAATCCATGGTCTTGACGCTGAAACAGAATTGTCAAACATTCTGTCTACCGAGATCCTTGCTGAAATCAACCGTGAAGTTATCC
>Ga0209087_1000038_pt1 | contig 68011 bp, 39 predicted proteins | sample S_130805_EF_Meta_FD_187321 | JGI IMG/M metagenome (GOLD analysis project Ga0209087, IMG submission 187321) | Freshwater microbial communities from Lake Simoncouche, Canada to study carbon cycling - S_130805_EF_MetaG (SPAdes) (version 2) | ecosystem: Environmental > Aquatic > Freshwater > Lake ... | reverse complement strand
TGGTAAAACTGGTGCATCAGGTCAGGATGGTGAAACTGGTGCAACTGGTGCAACTGGCCAAGATGGTCGTGAAGGTCAAACTGGTTCATCTGGTGCAACTGGTTATACTGGTCAAGATGGTGCAACCGGTGTAACTGGCCAAGATGGTGCAAGAGGTAGAGATGGTCAAGATGGCCAAGATGGTGCAACTGGCCAAGATGGTGCAAGAGGTAGAGATGGCCAAGATGGGCAAACAGGCTCAACTGGCCAAGATGGTGCAAGAGGTAGAGATGGTCAAGATGGGCAAACAGGTTCAACTGGCCAATCTGGTGAAACAGGAGATCAGGGTAGCCAAGGGGCGCAGGGTGCTCAGGGCACCCAAGGGGTGCAGGGTGCTGAGGGTAGCCAAGGGGTGCAGGGTGCTGAGGGCACCCAAGGGGCGCAGGGCACCCAAGGGGCGCAGGGTGCGCAAGGTGATCAAGGCTCTCAGGGCACCCAAGGGGCGCAGGGTGCGCAAGGTGATCAAGGCACACAGGGCGACCAAGGAGATGAGGGCAATCAAGGAGACCAAGGCTCTCAGGGCACCCAAGGGGTGCAGGGTGCTCAGGGCACTCAAGGCAGTCAGGGCACCCAAGGGGTGCAGGGAGCACAAGGAGGCCAAGGCACACAGGGCGACCAAGGAGATCAGGGCAATCAAGGAGACCAAGGCAGACAGGGCGACCAAGGAGATGAGGGCAATCAAGGAGACCAAGGCAGAAAGGGCGACCAAGGAGATGAGGGCAATCAAGGAGACCAAGGCAGACAGGGCGACCAAGGAGATGAGGGCACCCAAGGGGCGCAGGGCACCCAAGGGGCGCAGGGAGCACAAGGGGCGCAGGGAGCACAAGGGGACCAAGGGGCGCAGGGCACCCAAGGCTCTCAGGGCACCCAAGGGGCGCAGGGTGACCTAGGCTCTCAGGGCACCCAAGGGGCGCAGGGTGACCAAGGCGCTCAGGGAGATCAGGGAGCGCAGGGCACCCAAGGGGCGCAGGGTGCTGAGGGCACCCAAGGGGCACAGGGCACCCAAGGAGCACAGGGCACCCAAGGAGGCCAAGGGGCGCAGGGCGCTCAGGGAACCCAAGGGGAGCATGGCAGCCAAGGGGTGCAGGGTGCTGAGGGCACCCAAGGGGTGCAGGGTGTTGAGGGCAGCCAAGGGACGCAGGGCACCCAAGGGGCACAGGGTGCGGAGGGCACCCAAGGTGCACAGGGCGCCCAAGGGGCGCAGGGTGCCAAGGGAGACCAGGGCACCCAAGGGGCGCAGGGAGACCAAGGTGCACGGGGCACCCAAGGGGCGCAGGGCACCCAAGGGGCGCAGGGCACCCAAGGGGCGCAGGGTGCACAGGGTGACAAAGGTGCCAAGGGAGACCAAGGGGCGCAGGGTGACCAAGGCACCCAAGGGGCACAGGGTGCACAGGGCACCCAAGGGGCGCAGGGTGACCAAGGCAATCAAGGAGTCCAAGGTACACAGGGAGACCAAGGTGCTCAAGGAGGTCAAGGTGCTCAGGGTACTGAAGGAGACCAAGGTGCTCAGGGCACCCAAGGGGCGCAGGGTGCTCAGGGCACCCAAGGAGACCAAGGCACCCAAGGAGATCAGGGCACCCAAGGGGTGCAGGGCACCCAAGGGGCGCAGGGTCTACAAGGGGATCAAGGAGATCAGGGTGCAGAGGGCATCCAAGGGGCGCAGGGCACCCAAGGGGCGCAAGGTGCTCAAGGCACCCAAGGGGCGCAGGGCACCCAAGGGGCGCAGGGTGCCCAAGGTAATCAGGGCACCCAAGGGGCGCAGGGTGACCAAGGGGTGCAAGGTGACCAAGGTGCTCAGGGCACCCAAGGGGCGCATGGTGACCAAGGAGATCAGGGCACCCAAGGGGCGCAGGGCACCCAAGGGGCACAGGGCACCCAAGGGGCACAGGGCACCCAAGGGGCACAGGGCACCCAAGGGGCGCAGGGTGACCAAGGGACGCAAGGCGCTCAGGGAGAGCAGGGCACCCAAGGCGCTCAGGGAGAGCAGGGCACCCAAGGGGTGCAGGGTGCACAAGGAGATCAGGGCTCCCAAGGGGCGCAGGGCACCCAAGGGGCGCAGGGCACCCAAGGGGCGCAGGGCACCCAAGGGGCGCAGGGTCAAACCGGTTCCGCGGGTGCAACAGGTCAAACTGGTGCAGATGGCATAGCAGGTGCAACTGGTGAAACTGGTACATATGGTGCAACAGGTGCCTCTGGTACAGATGGTCGCGATGGCGCAACTGGTGACCGTGGTGCAGATGGCCAAACTGGTGCATCAGGTTACACCGGTGTAACTGGTACAGATGGCCAAGATGGTGCAACTGGTTACACAGGTGTAACTGGCGCAGATGGTCAAGATGGACAAGATGGCAATACAGGTTCAACAGGCCAAGATGGGCAAACAGGTGCCACTGGCGCAACTGGTAGAGATGGTGCTACAGGTTATACTGGCCAAGATGGTCAAACTGGTTATACTGGTAAAGATGGTGAAACAGGTGCAACTGGTAAAATGGGTGCAACAGGACAAACTGGTTCAGTAGGTGCAACAGGTGCCCGTGGTGCAGATGGCCAGGATGGTCAGGATGGCCACGATGGTCAAACAGGTGCAACTGGTGCAATAGGTGCAACTGGTGATCATGGTATAACAGGTGCCAGTGGCGCGGATGGTGTAACTGGTGCAATAGGTGCAACTGGTGCCACTGGCATAGCAGGTGCAACTGGTGCCACTGGCACAGCAGGTGCTACTGGTGCCACTGGCACAGCAGGTGCTACTGGTGCCACTGGCACAGCAGGTGCTACTGGTGCAGATGGTGCAACAGGCCAAACAGGCCAAACAGGCCAAACAGGTGCAGATGGTCAAACTGGTGCAACAGGTCAAACTGGTGCAGATGGCCAAACTGGTGCAGATGGCCAAACTGGTGCAACAGGTCAAACTGGTGCAGATGGTAAGGATGGTGAGACAGGATATACTGGCCAAGATGGTAAAGATGGTAAAGATGGTCAAACTGGTTCAGTAGGTGCAACTGGCCAAGATGGTAAAGATGGTGCAGATGGTGTAACTGGTGCTGATGGTCTAACTGGTGCAGATGGTGCAGATGGTGTAACTGGTGCACAAGGTGAAACTGGTAGGAAGGGTGACTTTGGCAAAGGGACGTTTACTCTGGTAAAAAATAGACTAAATAATGGTGCGATTGAGCAATTAGATTCCTCTACCATTTGTAAGGTAACTACAGAATATGGGTGGAATGCAAATATTTATTCATTGGAGGCATATGATACCTGTTCTCTATCATTTACCATTGGATCACTTTATCCAAATGCCTTTATTGGTCTATCCTATTTTCCTGCATTAAATTCTTATACATCAAATGTCGATTTTGGATTCCATATTGGAGAAGATCGGTCTATCTGCATTTATGAAAATGATACCTTGATATACATATGTTCAGGAGAATTTACTACTACTACCGTATTTGGAATTCAGTATACAGGTAGGGAGATCCAGTATTTAATTGATGGATTCTTAGTATACAGAAGAGAAGTTAATCTAGTAAATCCCTTACATGCAAACTTTCTCCTATATTCATCAGGATATTGTGTAGAAAATATTCATTTTAATAACTTAATTAATACAGGTATCGTATATGATATAATTCCAAATGGTCAAACTGGTTATACTGCTCAAGATGGTGCAACAGGTGCATCAGGTGCAGATGGTAAGGATGGTGCAACAGGTCAAGATGGTCAAACGGGTGCAACAGGTAAAGATGGTAAGGATGGTGTAACAGGTCAAGATGGCCAGACTGGTGCAACTGGTAAGGATGGTGTAACAGGTCAAGATGGCCAAACTGGTGTAACAGGTAAAGATGGTAAGGATGGTGTAACAGGTCAAGATGGCCAAACTGGTGTAACTGGTAAGGATGGCAAGGATGGTCAAGATGGTAAGGATGGATCTACTGGCTATGCAGGTGCCACTGGCCATGCAGGTGCCACTGGCCAAAGTGGTGCAACTGGTAAAGATGGTAAGGATGGTAAGGATGGTCTAGATGGGCAAGCTGGTGTCACTGGCCAAGATGGTGCAACAGGTCAAGATGGTGCAACAGGGCAAGATGGTAAGGATGGTCAAGATGGTAAGGATGGATCTACTGGCCATGCAGGTGCCACTGGTCAAGAAGGTCAAGATGGCCAAGATGGTAAGGATGGGCAAGATGGTGTCCGTGGCACAGATGGTAAGGATGGTCAAGATGGCCAAACTGGTGCAACTGGTGCCCGTGGCACAGATGGCCAAGATGGCCAAACTGGTGCCACTGGACAAGATGGTGCCCGTGGCACAGATGGAAAAGATGGTCAAGATGGTCAAACTGGTGTAACGGGTAAAGATGGTAAGGATGGCCTAGATGGCCAAACTGGTGCAACTGGTAAAGACGGTGCAAGTGGCAAAGATGGTGCAACTGGTGCCCGTGGCACAGATGGAAAAGATGGTAAAACTGGTTATACTGGTCAAGATGGTGCCCGTGGCACAGATGGAAAGGATGGCCTAGATGGCCAAACTGGTGCAACTGGCCAAGATGGTGCAACAGGTCAAGATGGTGCAACAGGGCAAGATGGCAAGGATGGTCAAGATGGTAAGGATGGATCTACTGGCCATGCAGGTGCAACTGGCCAAGATGGACGACAAGGTGCAACTGGACAAGATGGACAACAAGGTGCAACTGGTCAAACTGGTTCCGCAGGCCAACAAGGTTTAATTGGTCAAACTGGCTTCACAGGTCAACAAGGTTATACTGGTCAAGATGGTTCTATAGGTCAACAAGGTGCCACTGGCACAGCAGGTGCAGCTGGTTCCACTGGCATAGGAGGTGCTACTGGTGCCACTGGCACAGCAGGTGCTACTGGTGCCACTGGCATAGGAGGTGCTACTGGTGCCACTGGCACAGCAGGTGCTACTGGTGCCACTGGCATAGGAGGTGCTACTGGTGCCACAGGCATAACAGGTTTCACAGGCCAACAAGGTGCAACTGGTCAAGCAGGTGCAACTGGACAATCGGGTTCAGCGGGTCAAGCAGGTGCAACTGGACAATCTGGTGCAACTGGTCAAGAAGGTGCCACTGGTCAAGCAGGTCAAACTGGTCAAGAAGGTGCCACTGGTCAAACTGGTCAAGCAGGTCAAGAGGGTGCTACTGGTAAAGATGGAGTAACAGGTTTTACTGGTGAAGATGGTCAAACTGGTTATACTGGTAAAGATGGAGAAACTGGTTTTACTGGGAAGGATGGTAAAGATGGTCAACAAGGTGCAACTGGCCAAGATGGCCAAACAGGTTATACTGGCCAAAATGGCCAAGATGGTAGAGATGGTCAAACTGGACAAGAAGGGCAACAGGGTGATTTTGGCAAGGGGACATTTACTCTAATACAAAATAGACTAAACGAGAGTAATACGATTAAGCAACTAGATTCATCGACATTGTGTAAGGTAACTACCATGGATGGCTGGAATGCAAATATGTATTCTCTAGAGGCTTGTGATACCTGCTCTCTATCCTTTAGTCTTTCAACACTAAATCCAAATGTCTTTATTGGTCTATCCTATTTTCCCTCTCTAAATACTTATACATCAAATATTGATTTTGGGTTCCATATTGGTGATGATCGATCCATCTGCATTTATGAAAATGATACTCTAATTAAAATATGCACAGGAGAATTTACAACCAGCACAGTATTTGGAATTCAATATACAGGAAAAGAAATCTACTATCAATTAGATGGATTTACAGTATATAGGCGAGAGATTAACTTACGTAACCCTTTACATGCAAATTTTCTTTTATATTCATCAGGGTATTGTGTAGAAAATATTCACTTTAATACTTTAATTAATATGGGTATACTATATAATTATACAGATGAAGATGGTCGATTAGGTTATACTGGCGCAGATGGCGCAACTGGCGAAGATGGACAACAAGGTCCAACTGGCCAAGCTGGTCAACAAGGTCCAACTGGCCAAGATGGTCAACAAGGTCCAACTGGCCAAGATGGTCAAGATGGCCCAACTGGCCAAGATGGGCAAGATGGCCAGACAGGTTATACTGGTCGAGATGGTAATGATGGGCAATCTGGCGAAACTGGGCAAAAGGGTGATTTTGGTAAGGGAACATTTAGTCTGATAACAAATAGGCTAAATAATGATAATCTCATTCAGCAAATAGATTCATCTACATTATGTAAGGTAACTACCATAGATGGCTGGAATGCAAATATGTATTCTCTAGAGGCTTATGATACCTGCTCTCTATCCTTTACTCTTTCAACACTAAATCCAAATGTCTTTATCGGTCTATCCTATTTTCCAGGCTTAAATACTCATACGTCAAATATTGATTTTGGATTTCGTATTGGTGATGATGGATCTATGTGCATTTATGAAAATGATACTCTTACACACTTATGTTCAGGAGAATTTACTACTACTACCGTATTTGGAATTCAGTATACAGGTAGGGAGATCCAGTATTTAATTGATGGATTCTTAGTATATAAAAAAGAGGTTGATCTAATAAATCCATTGCATGCGAATTTTATTCTGTATTCATCAGGATATTGTGTAGAAAATATTCATTTTAATACCTTAATTATCAATGAGAGTTATCTAGGAAAGAATAATAACCTTGGCGCGGATGGTCAAACTGGTGCAGATGGTGCGGATGGCCAAACTGGTGCAGCTGGCGCAACTGGTCAAACTGGTGCAGATGGCACAACTGGCCAAACTGGTGCACATGGCACAACTGGCCAAACTGGTGCGAATGGTGTAACAGGTAAAGATGGGCAAACCGGTGCTGATGGTGCAACTGGCCAAACTGGGCAACAAGGTCAACGTGGTCAAAAGGGTGAATTTGGCAAGGGGACATTTACTCTAGTAAAAAATAGACTAAATAATGGTGCAATTGAACAAGTAGATTCATCAACGATTTGTAAGGTAACTACCGAAGATGGATGGAATGCCAACATGTATTCGCTAGAGGCATATGAGGCCTGTTCCCTAACCTTTACTCTTTCAACACTAAATTCAAATGTCTTTATTGGCCTCTCCTATTTTCCAGAATTAAATACTTACACTTCAAATATCGATTTTGGATTTCATATTGGTGATGATGGATCTATGTGCATTTATGAAAATGACAGTCTACTATATATATGTTCAGGAGAATTTACTACTACCACTGTATTTGGAATTCAGTATACAGGAAAGGAAATCCAGTATTTGATTGATGGATTCTTAGTATATAGGCGAGAGGTTAATCTAGTTAATCCCTTACATGCAAATTTTCTCCTGTATTCATCAGGATATTGTGTAGAAAATATTCATTTTAATACCTTAATTATGAATGAGAATTATCTAGGAAAGAATGGTCAAATAGCTGGAAGCGGCGAAACAGGAGCAACAGGTCAAACTGGGGCAGCAGGAGCAGATGGTCAAACTGGTCGCGATGGTCAAACTGGAAAGAGAGGTGCAACTGGTTACACTGGTTCAACAGGTATGACTGGCAAAACTGGTAAAGCTGGTAAAGATGGTCAAACTGGTGAAAAGGGTGCGTTTGGTAAAGGAACCTTTGATCTAATACAAAATAGACTAAATAATGATAATCTCATTCAGCAATTAGATTCATCGACCATTTGTAAGGTAACAACAATAGATAGCTGGAACGCCAATATATATTCTTTACAGGCATATAAGACCTGCAGCTTATCATTTACTCTTGGATCACTGAATCCAAATGTATTTATTGGCCTCTCCTATTTTCCAGGCTTAAATACGTATACATCAAACGTTGATTTTGGATATCATATTGGTGATGATAGATCTATCTGTATTTATGAAAATGATATGTTAATACACATATGCCCAGAAGAATTTTCTGAAAGAACATTATTTGGAATCCAGTATACAGGAAAGGAAATCCAGTATTTGATGGATGGGTTCTTAGTATATAAAAAAGAGATCGACCTAGTAAATCCATTGCATGCAAATTTTCTCCTGTATTCATCTGGGTATTGCGTAGAAAATATTCATTTTAATACTCTAATTATTACTGAAGCATATTTAGAAAACAATGACAGCATTGGTCAAATAGGTGATACTGGTGTAACTGGTCAGACAGGTGCAGCTGGTGCAACTGGTCAAGCAGGAAAGGCTGGTAAACATGGTCAAACAGGTGCAACAGGTGTAACTGGTCGCGATGGTCAAACTGGAAAGAGAGGTGCAACTGGTTATACTGGTGCAACAGGTATGACTGGCAAAAGTGGTAAAGCTGGTCGCGATGGTCAAACTGGTCAAAAGGGTGAATTTGGCAAAGGAACATTTACTCTAATACAAAATAGACTAAATAATGATAATAGTATTGAGCAATTAGATTCCTCTACCATTTGTAAGGTAACAACAATAGATAGCTGGAATGCTAATATATATTCATTAGAGGCATACAAGACCTGCTCACTATCATTTACACTTGGAACATTGAGTCCAAATGTCTTTATTGGTCTCTCCTTTTTACCATGGCTAAATACTCATACATCAAATATAGACTTTGGATTTAATATTACAGAAGATAGTTCTGTATGCATTTATGAAAATGATACCCTTATACGCGTATGTCCAGGAGAATTTACTACTACCACTGTATTTGGAATTCAGTATACAGGTAAGGAGATCCAGTATTTGATGGATGGTTTCTTAGTATATAAGAAAGATAGTATCTTAGCAAGCCCCTTGCATGCAAACTTTCTACTGTATGAATCAGGATATTGTGTAGAAAATATTCATTTTAATACTTTAATTAATAGTGACAATTATACAGGAAATAATAGTCAAACAGGGTATACTGGTCAAGCAGGAAAGGCTGGTAAACCTGGTCAAACAGGTGCAACAGGTGCAACTGGTCGCGATGGTCAAGGTGGAAAGAGAGGTGCAACAGGTCACACTGGTTCAACTGGCATGACAGGTAAAAGTGGTAAAGCTGGTAAAGATGGTCAAACTGGTCAAAAGGGCGAATTTGGCAAAGGGACATTTACTCTGATAAAAAATAGGCTAAATAATGATAATGCCATTGAGCAATTAGATTCATCGAGCATTTGTAAGCTAACGACGCAAGATGGCTGGAATGCTAATATATATTCCTTGGAGGCATACAATACCTGTTCCTTATCATTCACACTTGGATCATTAAGCTCAAATGTCTTTATTGGCTTCTCCTTTTTTCCAGAATTAAATACTCATACATCAAATATAGACTTTGGATTTAATATTACAGAAGATACATCTGTATGTATTTATGAAAATGATACCTTAATACATATCTGCCCAGGTGGATTTACTACCACTACCGTATTTGGAATCCAGTATATAGGAAAGGAAATCCAGTATTTGATCGATGGATTCTTAGTATATAACAAGGAAATTATCTTAGCAAAACCCTTGCATGCAAACTTTCTCCTATATTCATCAGGATATTGTGTAGAAAATATTCATTTTAATGCTTTAATGTATAATGAACTCTATATAGGAAAGAATAGTGAAACAGGTTATACTGGTGTAGAAGGTGCAACAGGTGCCAGTGGCACAGATGGTGCAACAGGTGCCAGTGGTGCAACAGGTGCAACAGGTGCCAGTGGTGCAGATGGTGCAGATGGTCAAACTGGTTACACTGGTGCAGATGGTGCAACTGGACAACGTGGTCAAAGGGGTGAATTTGGCAAAGGAACATTTAGCCTGATAAAAAATAGACTGAATAATGGTGAAATTGTCCAAATAGATTCATCAACCATTTCTAAGGTAACTAGTGTAGATGGATGGAATGCTAACATGTATTCTTTGGAGGCATATGAGACATGCTCCCTATCATTCACGCTTGGATCGTTGAATCCAAATATTTTTATTGGTTTTTCTTATTTTCCAGAGTCAAATACTCATACATCAAACATAGACTATGGATTTAATATTACAGAAGATAGTTCTGTATGCATTTATGAAAATGATACCTTAATACATATCTGCCCAGGTGGATTTACTACTACCACCGTATTTGGAATCCAGTATACAGGAAAGGAAATCCAGTATTTCATGGATAGATTCTTAGTATATAAGAAAGTGGTTGCCTTAGCAAGCCCATTACATGCAAGCTTTCTCCTATATTCATCAGGATATTGTGTAGAAAATATTCATTTTAATGCTCTAATTATTAATGAGGTGTATCTAGAAAAAAATACTCAAATAACTGAAGCGGCGGTAGATGATGAAATAGGTTATACTGGTGCAACAGGCCAAGATGGTGCAACAGGCCAAGATGGAAACGATGGTGCAACAGGCCAAGGTGGCAAGGATGGTGCAAGAGGTGCCGATGGTCAAGATGGCGCAACAGGCCAGGATGGCAAGGATGGTCAAGATGGTGCCGATGGCCAAGATGGTGCAACAGGTCAAAGAGGTTATACTGGGCAAGAAGGTCCAACAGGTGCCAATGGCGCAGAAGGTCCAACAGGTGCCAATGGCGCAGAAGGTCCAACAGGTGCCGATGGCATAGATGGGCAAATAGGTGCAACTGGCCAAGAGGGTGCAACTGGCCAAGAGGGTGCAACTGGTCAAACTGGTTATACTGGCCACGATGGTGTAACAGGTGCAGATGGTGCAACTGGACAAGAAGGCCAACGTGGTCAAAGGGGTGATTTTGGCAAAGGAACATTTACTCTAATAAACAATAGGCTAAATAATGATGCGATTGAGCAATTGGATTCCTCTACCATTTGTAAGATAGCTACAGAAGATGGTTGGAACGCCAACATATATTCATTGGAGGCATATGAGACATGCTCATTATCATTTACTCTTGGATCACTAAATCCAAATGTCTTTATTGGCTTCTCCTATTTCCCAGACTCAAATACATATACATCAAATATCGATTTTGGATTTAATATTACAGAAGATAGGTCTGTCTGCATTTATGAAAATGATACTCTAATTAAAATATGCACAGGAGAATTTACTACCAGGACTATATTTGGAATTCAGTATACAGGAAAGGAAATTCAATATTTAATTGATGGATTCTTTGTATACAAGAAAGAAACTATATTAACACATCCCTTGCATGCAAATTTTATCCTGTATACATCAGGATATTGTGTAGAAAATATTCATTTTAATAGTTTAATTAATACTATAACTCATTTAGAAAAGAATTATGCAACTGGTCAAACTGGCCAAGATGGTGCAACAGGTGCCAGTGGCACAGATGGTGCATCAGGTGCCAGTGGTGCAACAGGTGCAACAGGTGCCAGTGGTGCAGATGGTGCAGATGGTCAAACTGGTTACACTGGTGCAGATGGTGCAACTGGACAACGTGGTCAAAGGGGTGAATTTGGCAAAGGAACATTTACTCTAATAAACAATCGACTAAATAATGGTGCAATTGAGCAATTAGATTCCTCTACCATTTGTAAGGTGACTACAGAAGATGGTTGGAATACTAATATGTATTCTTTGGAGGCATACAAGACATGTTCTCTATCATTTAGTCTTGGATCGCTAAATTCAAATGTCTTTATCGGCTTCTCCTATTTTCCTTGGCTAAATACCTATACATCAAATATAGACTTTGGATTTCATATTGGCGATGATGGATCTGTATGCATTTATGAAAATGATATTCTAATTAAAATATATCCAGGAGAATTTACTACTAGTACCGTATTTGGACTTCACTATACAGGAAAACAAGTCCAGTATTTAATTGATGGTAATTTACTGCATAGACGAGAAATTATTTTAGAAACCCCCTTGCGTGCAAATTTTATTCTGTATTCATCAGGATATTGTATAGAAAATATTCATTTTAATGCTTTAATTAATAACGAATGCTATATAGAAACAAATGATAAATCTAGTGAATCAGCAGCGCTTGGTCAAACTGGTTATACTGGCGCAACTGGCGCAACTGGCGCAGCTGGCCAAGATGGCGCAGATGGCCAAGATGGTCAAACTGGTCAAACTGGTGCAACAGGTGTCCAAGGAGAAGATGGACAAACTGGCGCTCGTGGTGCAGATGGTCAAAAGGGTGAATTTGGCAAAGGGACGTTTACACTAATACAAAATAGTATAAATAATAATAATCAGATTCAGCAATTAGATTCATCAACAATTTGCAAGGTAACTACCGAAGATGGATGGAATGCCAACATCTATTCTTTGGAGGCATACGAGGCCGGCTCCCTATCATTTACTCTTGGATCACTGAATCCAAATGTTTTTATTGGTCTATCTTATTTTCCAGAGTCAAATACTCATACATCTAATGTCAATTTCGGATTCCATGTTGGTGATGATCAATCTGTATGCATTTATGAAAATGATACTTTAATAAAAATATGCCCAGGAGAATTTACAACTAGAACCGTCTTTAGAATTCAGTATACAGGAAAGGAAATCCAGTATTTGATGGATGGATTCTTGCTATATACAAATAAAACTGACTTACTAAATCCCTTACATGCAAATTTCCTTCTCTATTCATCAGGATATTGTGTAGAAAATATTCATTTTAATATTTTAATTGCTATATATGATTATACAGAACTAAATACTGAAACAGGTGCAACAGGCGCCCTTGGTGCAACTGGTGCAACTGGTCGAACTGGTTATACAGGGCAAGATGGTGCAATAGGCGCAACAGGTGCAAGTGGTGCAACTGGCCAAGCAGGTAATCATGGCACAACAGGGCGAGATGGTCAAACGGGTGCAGTTGGTGCAACTGGTGAAACAGGTCAAGCTGGTTATACTGGTGCAACTGGTAAAATAGGTGATACTGGTTCAGCAGGTCAAGATGGCCAAGATGGTAAAACAGGTGCACTTGGTGCAACTGGTGCAACAGGTAACGATGGCCAAGATGGTAAAGAAGGTGACACTGGTCAAACTGGTGCTTTTGGGGCAACTGGCGAACGAGGTCAAGAAGGTCATACAGGAATGACAGGTGCGGATGGCCTGACAGGTGCAAGTGGTGCCGTCGGTGAAACTGGCCAAAGGGGTGAGTTTGGCAAAGGGACATTTTCTTTAATACAACATAGACTAAATAATGGTGCAATTGAGCAATTAGATTCGTCTACAATTTGCAAGATAACTACCCAGGATGCATGGAATGCCAGCATGTATTCCTTAGAGGCATATCAGAATTGCTCCCTATCATTTAGTATTGGGTCATTAAGGCCACATGTCTTTATTGGTCTCTCCTATTTTCCTGAATCAAATACTCATACATCAAATATCGATTTTGGATTTCATATTAGTGATGATAATTCTATATGCATTTATGAAAATGATACTCTAATTAAAATATGCCCAGGAGAATTTACAACTAGAACCGTCTTTGGAATTCAGTATACAGGAAAGGAAATCCAGTATTTGATGGATGGATTCTTGCTATATAAAAGAGAGACTACATTAGTAAACCCCTTACATGCAAATTTCCTCATCTATTCATCAGGATATTATGTAGAAAATATACATTTTAACAATTTAATTAATATAGATCAAGATCAAAATACTCAACGTGATAGCTTTACTGCAACTGGTCAAACGGGTCAAACTGGTGCAACTGGTGCAGATGGTGCAACAGGTCAAGCGGGTCAAACAGGCTATACTGGCGCGGCTGGTGAAACTGGTCAAGCAGGTCAAACAGGCTCAGTTGGTGAAACTGGTCAAGCAGGTAAAGATGGCCAAACAGGCCAAGATGGACAAACAGGTCCAACAGGCACCCATGGCGCAAAAGGTCAACGCGGCGAGTTTGGTAAAGGGTCATTTACTCTAATAGAAAATAGGCTAAATAATGATAATCTCATTCAGCAAATAGATTCATCTACATTATGTAAGGTAACTACCATAGATGGCTGGAATGCTAGCATGTATTCCTTAGAGGGATACAATGTGGGCTCTCTATCCTTTACTCTTTCAACACTAAATCCAAATGTCTTTATTGGTCTATCCTATTTTCCAGAATTAAATACTCATACGTCAAATATAGACTATGGATTCCATCTTGGCGAAGATAGATCTATTTGCATTTATGAAAATGATATTCTGATTAAAATATGTCCAGGAGAATTTACAAGTAGAACCGTCTTTAGAATTCAGTATACAGGAAGAGTAATTCAGTATTTAATAGATGGATTCTTAGTATATAAAAAAGAGGCAAACGTAGTTAATCCCTTGCATGCAAATTTTCTTCTCTATTCATCAGGATATTGTGTAGAAAATATTCATTTTAATACTATAATTCTTAATGAATCTCAATTAGGAGAGTTTAATCAAGAAACACAAGATGGTTCAAGAAGTATAAGTGAAGATGGCGCCACGGGACGAGATGGTCAAACAGGTGCCACGGGACGAGATGGCGCCACGGGGCGAGATGGTGCCACGGGACGAGATGGCGCCACGGGACGAGATGGCGCCACGGGACGAGATGGCGCCACGGGCCAAGATGGTGCCACGGGGCGAGATGGCTCCACGGGCCAAGATGGCCAAGATGGCCAAGATGGTAAAGATGGCCAAACAGGTGCCACTGGCCAAGATGGTCAAACAGGTGCCACGGGACGAGATGGCCAAGATGGCCAAACTGGTGAACGAGGTAAAGAAGGTGATACAGGGCAAACAGGTGCATTCGGTGCAACAGGTGCCCTCGGTGCAACAGGTGCCCTTGGTGCAACTGGGCAAAGGGGTGACTTTGGCAAGGGGACCTTTACTTTAATACAAAATAGATTAAATAATGGTGCAATTGACCAAGTAGATTCATCAACAATTTGTAAGGTAACTACCGAGGATGCATGGAATGCCAACATGTATTCCTTAGAGGCATACGAGGCTTGCTCCCTATCATTTACTCTTGGAACACTATATCCAAATGCCTTTATTGGCCTCTCCTATTTTCCACAACTAAATACTCATACATCAAACGTGGATTTCGGATTTCATATTGGCGATGATCGGTCTATCTGCATTTATGAAAATGATACTCTGATTAAAATATGCTCAGGAGAATTTACAAGTAGAACAGTCTTTGGAATTCAATATACAGGAAAGGAAATCCAGTATTTGATGGATGGAACTGCAGTGTATAGACGAGTAGTTATTTTAGTAAATCCCTTACATGCAAATTTCCTTCTGTATTCATCAGGATATTGTATAGAAAATATCCATTTTAATAGTCTAATTAATAACAGCAATTATACAGAACTAGTCGCTGAAACATCTGCATTTGGGGCAACTGGTGAAACAGGTTATACAGGTGCAGTTGGTCAAACAGGTTATACTGGCATAGGTGGTGCAACAGGTAAAGATGGTAAAGATGGTCAAACAGGTTATACTGGCGCGGCTGGTGAAACTGGTCAAGCAGGTCAAACAGGCTATACTGGCGCGGCTGGTGAAACTGGTCAAGCAGGTAGAGATGGTAAAGATGGTAAAGATGGCAAAGATGGTAAAGATGGCCAAGATGGACAAACAGGTTATACTGGCACCAGTGGTCAAGCAGGTAATGACGGACAAACAGGATATACTGGTGCACTTGGTCAAACAGGTTATACTGGCGCAGATGGTGCTCATGGCATAGATGGACAAACAGGTTATACTGGTGCACTTGGTCAAACAGGCGCAGATGGTGCTGATGGCGCAAAGGGTCAACGAGGTGAGTTTGGCAGAGGAACATTTTCTTTAATACAAAATAGACTAAATAATGGTGCAATTGACCAAGTAGATTCATCGACAATTTGTAAGATAACTACCCAGGATGCATGGAATGCCAGCATGTATTCCTTAGAGGCATATAAGACCTGCTCTCTAACATTCACGCTTGGAACACTATATCCAAGTGTCTTTATTGGACTCTCCTATTTTCCAGAACTAAATACTTATACATCCAATATCGACTTTGGATTCTATATTGGCGAGGATAGATCGGTTTGCATCTATGAAAATGATACTCTCATTAAAATATGCCCAGGAGAATTTACAACTAGAACCATATTCGGAATTCAGTATACAGGAAAAGAAATCCAGTATCTGATTGATGGAAATGAAGTGTATAGACGAGTAGTTATTTTAGTAAATCCCTTACATGCAAATTTCCTTCTCTATTCATCAGGGTATTGTATAGAAAATATCCATTTTAATACTCTAATTAATAACTGCAATTATACAGAATCAAGTAGTCAAACAGGTGAAACCGGCCAAACAGGTGACTCTGGTAAAGATGGCAAAGATGGTAAAGATGGTAAAGATGGGCAAGATGGCCGAGATGGTCGTGATGGGCAAACAGGTTATACTGGTCAAGATGGCAAAGATGGTCAAGATGGTCAAGATGGCAAAAATGGTCAAGATGGTGAAACAGGTGACTCTGGTGCAACTGGTAAAGATGGTAAGGATGGTAAGGATGGTCAAGATGGCAAAGATGGCCAAGATGGTCAAGATGGCCACGATGGCAGAGATGGCAATGATGGCCAAGCAGGTGCAACTGGTGCAGCTGGTCAAGCAGGTAATGATGGTCAAGATGGTAAGGATGGTAATGATGGCCAAGATGGTGAAACAGGTTATACTGGCCAAGATGGCCAAGATGGCAAGGATGGCAAAGATGGCCAAGATGGCCAGACAGGCTATACTGGCGCGGCTGGTGAAACTGGAAAAGATGGTCAAGATGGTGCCACGGGACAAGATGGTCAAGAAGGTGATACTGGTCAAACTGGGTCTTTTGGAGCAACAGGTCAACAAGGTAAAGAAGGCGATACAGGGCAAACAGGTGCACGTGGTGCAAGTGGCCAAGATGGTGCTCATGGCACAGACGGTCAGAGAGGTGACTTTGGCAAGGGGACCTTTTCTTTAATACAAAATAGGCTAAATCATGGTATAATTGACCAACTAGATTCATCGACAATTTGCAAGGTAACTACCGAAGATGCATGGAATGCCAGCATGTATTCCTTAGAGGCATACGAGGCCGGCTCCCTATCATTTACTCTTGGAACACTGAGGCCAAGTGTCTTTATTGGTCTCTCCTATTTTCCAGAACTAAACACTTATACATCAAACGTCGACTTTGGATTCCATGTTGGCGAGGATAGATCTATATGCATTTATGAAAATGATACATTGATTAAAATATGCCAAGGTGAATTTACAACTAGAACCGTCTTTGGAATTCAGTATACAGGAAAAGAAATCCAATATTTGATCGATGGATTCTTAGTATATAAAAAAGAGACCAATATACTACATCCCTTACATGCAATCTTCCTTCTGTATTCATCAGGATATTGTGTAGAAAATATCCATTTTAATACTCTAATTAATAATAACGATTATAAAGAAAGAAAGGTCCAAGCTGGTGAAACCGGCGAAACAGGTTATACTGGCGCAGTTGGTCAAACCGGCTATACTGGCACAGTTGGCAAGGATGGCCAAGATGGTCAAACAGGGTATACTGGGGCAGCTGGTGCAACTGGTAATGATGGTAAAGACGGCAATGATGGTCAACCTGGTGAAACTGGTTATACTGGCCAAGATGGTCAAACAGGTCAAGATGGTGCAACTGGTAAGGATGGTCAAGATGGCAAGGATGGTCAAGATGGAAAAGATGGTCGAGATGGTCATTATGGCCGAGATGGCTACGATGGCAGAGATGGTAATGATGGGCAACATGGTTCAACTGGTGCAACTGGCCAAGCAGGTAATGATGGTCAAAGAGGCACGGATGGTCGAGATGGTCAAGATGGTGAAACTGGGTATACAGGTTATACTGGTTATACTGGTAAAGCAGGCTATACTGGTGCAACTGGTTATACCGGTCAAGACGGTCAAGATGGCCAAGATGGTCAAGATGGCCAAAATGGCAAAGAAGGTGATACTGGCCAAACTGGTGCTTTTGGGGCAACTGGTGAACAAGGTAAACAAGGTGATACAGGACAAAGAGGTGCGGATGGTGCAACAGGTTCTGATGGTGCACACGGTGCACAAGGTGCACAAGGTGCAGAAGGTGCATTCGGTAAAGGGATGTTCAGTTTAATCCAAAATATACTAAATAAAGATAATCATATTAAACAATTAGATTCATCGACAATTTGTAAGGTAACTACCGAAAATGGATGGAATGCCAATATGTATTCCTTAGAGGCATATGAGATCTGCTCACTGTCATTTACTCTTGGAACACTAGAACCAGAGGTCTTTATTGGTTACTCCTACTTTCCTTGGCAAAACACGTTTACATCCAATATAGACTATGGATTTTATATTAGTCATGATGGATCGGTGTGTATTTATGAAAATGATACCCTAATTAAAATATGCCTAGGAGATTTTACTACTAATACTCTATTTAGAATACAATATACAGGAAAGGAAATCCAGTATTTAATTGATGGATATCTAGTATATAAAAGAGAGCTTACGTTGGCATATCCTATACATGCAAATTTTCTCCTATATTCATCTGGATATTTTATTAATACTATATGCTTTTATCCATTATTAATAACTTCTCAGATCACAAATGATATAGTAGGTTCTACAGGGGAACAGGGTGCTACAGGGGAACAAGGGGCACAGGGTGCTAGAGGGGAACAGGGTGCAACAGGGGAACAGGGTCATAAAGGTGAACAGGGTGCTACAGGAGCACAGGGTGCAACAGGAGCACAGGGTGCAACAGGAGCACAGGGTGCAACAGGGGAACAAGGGACACAGGGGGCAACAGGAGCACAGGGTGTAACAGGAGCACAGGGTGTAACAGGGGAACAAGGAGCAGAGGGTCATAAAGGAGCACATGGTGCTACAGGAGCAGAGGGTGCAACGGGGGAACAGGGTCATACAGGGGAACAGGGTGCGACAGGGGAACAGGGTCATAAAGGGGAACAGGGTGATACAGGAGCACAGGGTGCAAGAGGAGCACAGGGTGATACAGGAGCACAGGGTGATACAGGAGCACAGGGTGCTACTGGACAAAAAGGAAATTTTGCTAACGGAACCTTTACTCTAGTGCAAAATCGACTAAATAATAATGCAATTAAGCAAGTAGATTCATCGACTATTATTAAAACAAGTTTAACTGATGGATGGAATGCAAGCATGTATTCACTAGAAGCATTTACAAATTTTAATTTATCATTTAGTCTCGACTCACTACGTCCAAATGTCTTTATCGGCCTCTCATATTTTCCATCATTAAATACATCTACATCGAATCTTGATTTTGGATTTTATATCAGTGAAGATAGATCAATCTGCATCTATGAAAATGATACTCTAGTTAAGATATGTATTGGTGAATTTACTACTACTACAATATTTAGTATTCAGTATACAGGTTTTGAACTTCGGTATTATATTGATGGATTTACGATTTATGCGATTAATAAAGAAATAATACATCCCCTTCATGCTAATTTTCTGATATATTCTTCAGGATATTATATTCAAAATATACTATTTTATCCATTATTACTTGGTCCAACAGGAGCAAAGGGTCTAGATGGTGCAACAGGAATTCAGGGTGAAACTGGAGCTCATGGCTTAGATGGTGCAACAGGAGCTCATGGCTTAGATGGTGCAACAGGAGCACAGGGTCTAGATGGTGCAACAGGGGCTGATGGCTTAGATGGTGCAACAGGAGCTGATGGCTTAGATGGTGCAACAGGAGCCGAGGGTGCAACTGGAGATCAGGGTGCAACAGGTGCTCAGGGTGCAACAGGAACTCAAGGACTGGATGGACTTGGGATTCCTAATGGCGGATTTACAGGGCAGATTTTAGTTAAAGCCTCATCTGACGATTATGATACTAAATGGGCTTTTGCAAATCAATTGCAAATTGATAGTGTAATTACATTAGAAGCAACCGTTGAATTTCTAATTACCACAGTTAAACATCTTGAATGCCGATATAACTTACTCAGTAAGAATAAATTCTCTAAATTTAATCCAGAGTTTCTGACATATTCAACATTATTAAGATCATATATGAATTTAATTGCAGTATTTGATGGTGGCAATGCTGCATCTGAATATTCCTATGGTCCCGTATTTGACTGTGGAGAAGGAGTTGAGCAATTTACAGATTTAGTAGTAATTAAAATTAATGCAGGAAATGCTAGATCATCTAATTTCTCAACTAGAGAGGGTTCAATTCAATACTTGGAATCCTTATATCCAGATGAGGAAGAAGAAGATCTTATTTTAGACGGTGGAGTGTCTTCAACTAATTACTCGATTTGTCCATTAATCGACTGTGGTAACGTCGGTGACTTTGACATAGTCCTAGATGCAGGTCCATCATTTCAGTTTAATTCTTCAACCCATTGTTCAACTATACTTTTAGATGGAGGTAACTCAAGGCAATTCCCTGTTAATTCAGAAAAGCTTGATCTAGGAAATTCCGAAAATAATATCAATGATAACTTAATTATAGATTGTGTATAACTCCTCTTTTTTTTACTGATTTTCTATAGATATGCCGCACATACAGATACAATTTAGAAGAGACACATCTGTAAGTTGGAGGTTTGCAGATCCGGTCTTAGCTTCTGGTGAAATGGGAATTGAATTAGATACACGACAATTTAAAATTGGAGATGGTAATACTCGCTGGAACTTACTTCCCTATGGTGGAATCCAAGGACCCGCTGGTCCGGCAGGGCTTATATTACCTCCTCAACAACCAACTCCAGGTCAAGTATTGACATATATTGGCGATGGCCCTTCAAATATTCAATGGAGAAATCCACTTTCATATAATACAACTACAATTACAATTCGAGCTCCCAAGGCAACAACCAACTTTAATTTTTCTTCTGGAATATGGCAAAATCAAACTATGATTCCAGAGAAATTTGGGTCAGGATATATTGGTGGTGGCACTGATTCAGATGGATTTTCTTTTTTTTTAAATTCGATCTATGATATGTCAAATTTACCAATTATTACTGGAACCATTGCATATTGGGATCCTACACCTAGTCCTACTTATGGTAAAATGAATTATATGCAAATCAAATTTGGAAATTCAACTAATACTCAATCACTTTGTATGAGAATTGAGCCAACTACCCCAATCACTGGAGCTCAAACAAACCTTGGCTCTCCATTAAAATTAACAATTAGTGGAGTAACTTCTGCAGCATTTAGTAACAGTGTAGATAATATTGGCACAGGTATTCTGAATTATGCAGTTATTATCTATTTACAACTTAATAATTGATTCCGGCATAGAGATTTACAAAATAACTATTTAGTATGATGTATTAAATAATTATTTTTAAAAAATATTTATTAGATGGCGACAAGTTCGCCCATTTGTCTAGAAGTAATATGTTCACAGGTCCAACGGACTAATACCACAACATATTTAGTCGAATTTATTGCAGATGGTGGACAGGAATATGCATACTACGATTCAAGTGGTAACTATACTGTAAGTCGTTATACTTGTTTTGACATAACACCAGGTATGTATTTTAGTAATCGTGAGGGTTATTTTTGGAAAATCATAAATATAAATATACCATGCCCAGCTCCTTCAGTAAATAGTAGAATAAAAGTATACATATATGATATTAATGGTTATAATGCATTAATTGATCCTATAGAAGGGTCTTATAGCGGAGGTCCATTAACCTTTTCTACAGGGTATGTATATTCTCTAAATTCAAAGGGTATTCCATTATTGATAGATATTCCAAATCCACCTTCTTCAAATTGGGCATTATCTTTAATAAATCGCCATCTATTAACTATTAATGCCGATAATCCTGGAAGACAAATTGCAGTAGATTATGGCCTACCTACTGCAACTGGATTTACTGGTGACCTATATATTGATTTCAATACATCAATATTGTATGAATATGAAAATACGAAACAACTGGAAACTGTATCAACCCTTACCTCAATTAATGCTCCATTCTGTATAGCAATTGATTCAATCAATAATATGTATATATCGTTCAATACGCACATGATTACTAAAATAGATATATTAGGTAATCAATATATTTTTGCAGGAAGTTCAACCCAAAGTGGTTATGTGAATGGAACTGCTCTTAATGCTAGATTTCGTAATATACAAGGAATGTGTTTTGATATGCAAGATAATATGTATGTGTGTGATACAAATAATCATCTGATTCGAAAAATAGATACTTATGGAAATGTGACCACTGTTGCGGGGACTCCTGTGGTAAATGATTTTGCTGACGGCCCTCTACTTAGTGCAAAATTTAATGCCCCTATACAGATATGTAGAGGCTTATCTGATACTATCTTTTATATTTCTGATTCTCAAAATAATAGAATTCGTAAAATAGATTTAGTTAGTGGAGCTGTATCTACGTATGCTGGAACTGGGCAATCAGGATATTCTGGAGATAATAGCTTGGCTGTGAATGCTAGACTTAATAATCCCCAGGGGATTATTAAGGATTATTCTGGTAATGTTTATTTTTCAGATAATAGTAATAATGTAATCCGTAAGATAAATACTTCTGGAATAATTACTACTTATGCAAGCCAGAATATAATAGCACCTTCTTTCTTATCAATCGATTCATCAGGGATTATTTATGAAGTTAATTATCAAGCATATAGAATAAATAAAATAGATATTTCTGGGAATGTTAGTGTATACGCTGGATCAACATCTGGATTTTTAGATGGATTAATTACTGTAGCCAAATTTGGTCAACTATTTGGAATGGCATTCGATTCATCTGGAAATCTATTTATTTGTGACGGTGGTTCAAATAAAATTCGTAAAATAGATAATTTGTATTCTTTAAACTGGAATAAACAATTAGAATTAAAGGGTGCAACTGGATTTACTGGTGTTACTGGTCCTACTGGATTTACTGGTGTTACTGGTTCTAGTGGAACAACTGGTTTTACTGGTGCTACTGGTTCAACTGGCTTCACTGGTTTTACTGGTTTTACTGGTGCTACTGGTTTTACTGGGTTTACTGGTTCGACTGGCACAACTGGTCCTACTGGTAGTCTAATTAGTGCAGGTACAGGTCCTACTGGCTTCACCGGTTCTCCAAATAATTACTATATAAATACTCAAGCAAAAACACTATATCAAAATATCTTTCAAGATTGGAATCCTACAAGTATTCCAGGTTGCGCCCTATGGCTTGACGCCAACGACGCATCGACTCTAGTATTAAATGGTTCCAGTGTTACACAGTGGAATGATAAGAGCACCCAGAATAATCATTTAACTACTTGGGTCAATACTATCAACGTTATAAATCCAAGTCTAGAGACGGTGGGATCAACTAAGAGTGTCCGTTTCAATAATAATGCAGCCCTTTTTGTTCCGAAAACCGCGATGAATAATGTGTCAACATATTCTATTTTTATGGCGTTTAAGCCAAATACAGCTGTAAATTATATTATAGGAAAAGGATTCCAAACTGGTTATGGTGAGTTTCAAAATTTAATAGTAACTAATTTGAATAACGCACAGGGACGAATTACTTGGACCACCATGAATGGTGCCCTATTTGATAGCTCGGCTGGAACTGTTTCAGTCGGTAATACACAGGTATTTGGAATAGTGTATGATGGAACTAGGCTAACTCTATATATGAATGGTACTGCATGTGGCACCACTCTTAATCCGGTGGGATATAATTTTAATTTGTTGAATAGTACATTGGCATCCACAACCAGCTTGATGGGGTTAATGGTTGTTTTTAACGCGGTTGTTGGGGTTGGTACAGGAATTAATGATTTTAATATGTATGAGTTTCTATATTACCCATCAGCATTAAATACGTTAAATCGTCAAACTATTGAAGGTTATTTGGCATGGAAATGGGGCTGTAATACCAGTCTTCCCCTAGCTCATCCTTATTACCAGAATGGGCCAAATGTATATGTTTGGTATCCTATTGCTGATTTAGGTGGTACCACTGGCTCAACTGGCTCAACTGGCTTTACTGGACCTACTGGCACCTCTGGTGCAACTGGGTTTACTGGCCCTGCTTCACTCGGTTCTAATACTAATCCCGCATTCATGGTAGCAATTGGTAACTCTGCTTCTGGTCCAAAAATAATTTATTCAAATGATGGAATAGGTTGGTTACCTTCAACCAATGGAAATACTATTTTTGCAAATACAACACCTTCTTCTATAGCATTTAATGGTAGTCGTTGGGTAGTGATTGGTAGTTTATGGCAACAAACCACAAATGAAACTCAAATCGCCTATAGTGATGATGGTAAAACATGGATTAAGGCAGTTACATGGCTTGACCCAAAATTTAGCTATTCATGCACGGATTTACTCTGGGATGGTTCAAAGTTTGTAGGTGGTGATACAAATAATACTAGAGGTATATTCTATAGTTATGACGGTATTACTTGGGCTCGATCTTCCTCAACTGGATTTCCTCAATCTTTATATGCAGTTGGATATAACGGTAAATACTATTTAACTGGAAATCTCCAGTCATTTGGCAATGCGGTATGTGCTTTACTAAGTAGCACAGATGGAATAAATTGGTCAGTAATAACCATGTCACCTCCAATAACTAATTTATCTATTTTAACAATTGCATGGAATGGAACTTACTGGTTAATGGGTGGTGCTTCTTCACTTTATATGAATACAAGTTATGCTCCAACTGGAACCTGGACACAAGTTTCTTTACCGGCTTCAGGAAGTGTTGTTCAACTTGTATGGAATAAGATAATGTGGGTGGGGGCAGTTCAGAATAATTCAAGTCCATATGGATATTTGATGTATAGTTATGATGGAATAACATGGATCTTAGCAACATCTTCTCTTTCTTTTTTTACAAGTGGTTCACCAAACAATCCTATGCCAACCTCAGTAGCATGGAATACACATTACTGGATAGCTGCAGGAAATAATAATATAATGCTATATAGTTATGATGGAATCGTCTGGAATACCTTACTTTCTGGAGCATCGTTGATAGATACTTGCAGTAAAATCGCATCATCAATTCCGCCTCTTGTTAGTAATTCTCAATTAACCGTAAATTATAAGGTAGGTAATCAGCCATATTCTAGTATCACTGGCTCCTTACTAAACTTGAGCACAACACCTTCTAATGTATATACTACAAGTTCAGTTGTTTCGACAGCCACGTCAAAATTTCTCATTATGCTAAATGTCACATATACATTGCCGAGTGGATCACCAGGAAATGTTGGCCTTAACATTACAGTTGGCAGATATACTTCATCATCTGCAACAAGTGCTCAGGCGATTAATGTTGTAAGTAATACATCTGTATCATCCTCATTTCCTTCAGCAACAATGGTTGCATGGCCAGCTATAAGTGCAGCAGCTGGATCACAAGTTAGTAAGTCAGGATCTGCAATTGATATACCTGGATCTTCAAACATATTTTATTATTCTGTTTGGGTCTATGCAACTGGTAGTGTCACATTGACAAATATGTCTGTATTCTTATCGGTCTTACTAGTTTCAGCATAAACCTTTTATTTTATCTAAGATAGATGTCTGAATTTGTGGCCCTCGAAAATACAACTGATCCCAATGTTCCAACAAGTTCAGGTCAACATGTTCTGATGAAGGACCAGACAAAGATTAAGAGAGCTGTCCGACGCACTACCATTGTTGTGAATTCACGTGACCGCAATCTCATTCAAAACCATAATTCTAATAATTTTCGTTATAAATTACGCAGACAATTAACCAATATAATGTCAATTGAACTCATGAGTGGCTGTATTCCCAGCTATATCTACAATGTAAATACGGGATGGAATACGTTTAACTTCCAGGAGGGGGGTCTGACTGTAACAATTACATTGAGGCCTGGATATTATACAGAATCTACACTTTTAACAGAACTTCAGACACAATTAAATGCAATTCCGAATAAGAAAAATACCTATGCAGTCATATTAAATCAAAATACTAGGAGAGTTCAAATTACTAGCTCAAATACAGTGCCTTATAGCCTTCTCTTCTATTCTGGAACGCCCAATGATGATATTGATTTAAATACATTAGCTATTTTGGCGATAAATACACCTGCGAGGCTCTTGGGGTTTGGTCTCCAGGATTATACTTCTGACGTAAATGGTAGTATAACTGGTATTTTACCGGTTGATATTGATAATTTTATGAAAACTATTTATTTGCATATTGAAACCGATGGAAAAAATCTGTCACGGATGGAATTGGGAAATGGTAGCAACGATTGTTTTCATATTTTTTATTTGGTGCCTGGTTCGGCAAATTATTTACTGTTAAATAAGGAAACTGATCATTCAATCTTTGAATCTAGCCCTGCACCCATTGCTCGTATGATGACGCTGGATATAAGTTTTCGCGATGAATTCAATCGGCTAATAGATTTAAATCAACGTGAGTCTTTGCTTGTTTTTGAGATAACGCATTTAGAGTAAATGCGTTACCAGTGGAGATAACTCACTTGGAGTGAGTCATCAAAAAAGATAACTCACTTGGAGTGAGTCATCAAAAAAGATAACTCACTTGGAGTGAGTCATCAAAAAAGATAACGCATTTAGAGTGATTTAAACTCGCTGCATATAATCTCAGATAGTAATGTTACCTTCCTATCTGAGATCAATTGACGAAGTCCTTGTGCCCTCGAAAAGTCAGGAACACTCTCATGGTCTAACTAACACCACAACTAGCACACAAAGGCTCCGTTTCATGCTTGTCAGCACACATGTCCAGCAATATACTGGATATTCCAAGGTTTCCTATGGAATTCTTAAGGAATTAGCTAAAAATCCTAATCTTGAGCTCTTCCACTACGGTTTCCAGCGACATCCTCAGACTTCTTCTGATTTTCGCCCATATCCTTCTAATGTTGAAGTCATTGACGCTACTACCCTTGAAGAACCTATTCAGCAAGGGTTTGGCTACCAGGGACTCGTAGAAACAATCAGAAAAAAGAATCCCCATGTTGTCATGATTTATAATGATATGGCAGTTGTCACACGGTTCTTAGAGGAAATCCGCAAGGTAGCGACACCTAGGCCATTCAAGGTCTGGATTTATTGTGATCAAGTCTATGAGAATCAGCACCAGGCCATGATTGATATCTTAAATCGTGATTCAGATCGCGTCTTTTGTTTTACCACATTTTGGAAGAAACATCTCAAGGAGCAGGGTGTCACCAGGCCTATTTCAGTCCTAGGACATGGATTTGACTCTAAAGTCTTCTTTACGGTCCCCAGAGATCTTGCACGTAAGTCATTAAGGTTGCCCGAGGATGCATTTGTCATTATGAGCCTCAATAGAAACCAGCCACGCAAACGCTATGATATTATGATTATGGCTTTCGTGGAGCTTCTTCAGAAAAACCCTGCAAAACAAATAATTCTTCTCTGCATTTGTGACAAGGGTGAGAAGGGGGGTTGGTGGCTCTTTGAGGTATTTGTGCGTGAGCTAAAGAAGGCAGGGTTACCAATTGAGCAATATGGTAATCGGTTGATGGTGTCGTCTCAAGATATGGTATTCAAGGATGAAGATATTAATGTCTTATATAATGTTGCCGACGTAGGTATTTCCACGGCTGATGGGGAGGGCTGGGGTCTCTGCACCTTTGAGCAGATGGGTGTAGGAATCCCCCAGGTCGTCCCTGATCTCGGTGGCTATAAGGAATATTGTTCGAAGGATAATTCTGGATTAGTGAAACCGAAGTTCCGCTTTTATCTACCATCCATTCATAGTGCAGTTGGCGGAGAAGCACATGTCTGTGACCCCCATGATGTCTACGTAGCAATGGACTCTTATCTGAATGATTCAGAAAAAAGAAAGGCACATGGCATCAAGGCTAAGGATACGGTGATGACCTATACATGGGAAGTTGCGACGAAGGAACTCATCTCACGCCTCCAGGAGGAGCATCTTGATTTGTAGGGCCTCATCCTCGCTCAGAAGTTCTACGGTATCCCACTCGATTTGCTCTCCATAATGGATACTGCCAACAGGAAATGCAATGAGATGTCTAGGATTTCCTTTAAAACTCCATGCTATCTCAGCCCAATGATCACCTCTCCATGGCAGATAATATAAGCCAATTGGACCGCGTGTATCGGTATCCTTAGAAGTAAACCCGGTGATTTTTACACCATCGGGTCTTCCTCTATATCTTATTAGTGTTCCTACACTTAACTCTATTTTCTTACCATCTGTCTTTGTCAGCTCAGCAGTAACATCCTTCTGAAGCCAGAAAATCTTTGACATCTGCCTCTACTAGCCCTGGCAAACTATCAATTTTATTGGTCTAAAAAAAGATTAATTTGTCTAGTTAGAATGCGAATTTTAATAAAAGACCACAAAGATTCTCTTGAATCTATTGAACGAGATGGAAAAATTATCTACATGGTTGGTCCAGGTGTTCTAAAATCTCCTGGACACCCTGCAGGTAATCATCAACATAATCGACAGGCTAATCTATTTAGAGTGGCTTCCACTAAGCCACAGTATTTTAAGATATTCAATAGGGATTGCAATGGATTCACCGAATATATGGGAGAATATAGTATTCTAGATTATAAGATTAAGATTTCTTTTGAAGGTTTTCGCTATTATGAATACAAGATGGTTCGCGTGAAGTGTAGTACGCCAGGCGTAGAGCCCGTATTTCCTCAGGCGTAAGTTCTTCAGTAGGTTTCTGTTTCAATTCATTTATCTGTCTTCCTTCCACGTTGCACATCTTTAACCATTCATCTTGTTTTATTGAACGAAGGGTTCCTAAACAGATTGATATATCCTTGGGGCCTTTTGGACCTTGATGACGCGTATAGTCAGAATTGGTCATTACTATATATTTAGCCCATGGCCCAGTTCTTAGACACATTGCATAAAAGGTAGATAATGCAGACCATGTTACATAAGATTTCTTATTTTCTTGTGGTGTCTTATATTTACATTGGACTGCAAACCATTCTCCATTATGCCTAACGATAATATCAATTCCCATGTCACGTCGTTTCAAGGAAAGATTTGTAAGTAAATCTTCAGGTAAATCTTCAAGTAGCCACACATCTTGGTATCCTCTTACTTCCTTGAGATATAGCACGCAAAAATCTTCAAAGATATCCCCGCGAATTTTCTTATTATCTCTTGTTCGCATTTCTGTAAATGTATGTGCTGGTTGAGAATACCATCGTTGACATTCCTTTATAAATTCATCGAATAAATTTGCAGGACTACGTAAGAATACCTTGTGAAGTTCATGTCTAAGATCCATACTAAATTTCTCTGTAAAAAGTTTAAACCTCTTCTAGAATGACATGCCCCTGCTCTAAGATGTGGGGTGGATATAAAGCAACACGCAAGAATAAGGATCTGCTGCGGCGTTATAAGAAGGGCGAATCTATTGGGTTCACGGCCACTGCGAGCCTCAAGGCAAAGGGTTTAATTCCCAGAACATCGAGAAAGCTTCGCGGCAAAAAGGTTCTCGGGCCAAAATACAAGTAATGTAGATATGGAGGGAGGATTAGCAAAAACAAGACGCGTAAGAGCCAAAGGAACTATGCGTCGTCGTTTAACTGGTCATAGTCAGGGTTCAGTCAGAATAAATTCAGATGCCATCAGTGCAATTCTTGCACCATTGTATTCCGAGTTACCAAAGACGGTTGCAGCAGGTGAGCACAACCTGACGTATGGTGAGATTGAATGGCCTGCCTTGAAACTCATGTTAGAGTATGTTCAGAAAGATGTTGTGACATCATCTATAGCTTCGCCAGTAGCCACGCTTTCCGGCCGGTTCTATGACCTAGGATCCGGCCGTGGTCGCGCAGTTCTCTACATGAGTTTAACAGGTCTCTTTGAGGCCTCCGTCGGCATTGAAGTTCTCCCTGAGCGCGTTGCTCTGGCTAAGCAGGCTCTTCTGAAGCTTAGAGCCTCAATTCCTAATGCCGGTGCAAAGGTCAAGCTCTATGAGGCATCCTTCTTACATCCATCCTTCAAATACAAGGATGCTAAACTAGTTTTCTTGAGTAATATGTGTTTTGACAAGCAGACACAGGATGCCATCTTTCTAAAACTCAGTGCTGAGATGCCAAAGGGGTCTTTAGTCTTCTGCTCTAGGCTACCAGATTCGGCGCTGCCAGCATTTGAACCATTTGGAGTTGAGCGTGTTCCAATGACATGGACGCCAACTTCAGAAATCCATATTCTACGCCATCTGTAAAGATGGATAGGTTACACGTCAAAATTCCTGGCCTTGCTCAATCTAAGCCACCAGAGAAAAAGGATAAAAAACAAGAGAGACCTTCCGTGAAAACCAGATTTGGTTATGACGCAAGAGATTGTGTGCGAACTCTACAAGAAGTCTTATCTCAATCAGGTCCTTCTGCAACAGGGAAGGCCTTGCATTACAGTGCAGATTTATTGTGCAGTGGGGGGTTTGAAATCTGGATTCGTCTTATCTGGTCCTTTGTCTTTCAACATGTGCATTTATCGAGTCTCCGGATATTTATCTTTCTTCAGGAGAAAACTAAGGGATTAGAAACCCTCGTTGGGGGACTTGATATGGAAGCCTTGTATCGTGATCCTGAATTTCAGAAAAAGGCATCCGAAGTTATTCTAGTTGTTCAGACTTTACCCAGGCAGGGTAAGATAACATGGCCAAAGGTCCCAGAAGATACGCATGATCCTATCTGGATTCAATCAACCCCTGCACCCAGAGAATCTGAGGCTGTTAGAAAGGTATGGATTCCTCAACACGATCAACTGATCATGAAGATAGTAGGGAATCATATCCTACAAGCATGTGAGGAAGTCAACATTGAAAAAGCACTTTTCTGGATAAAATGGTTCTTAGATGAGGATAAGAAAGTCAGAGCACAGGGTGCAGGATATAGCCTAACAACCGCTAGAAGAACAGGGAGTGGTTCTGTTAAAATAGATAAGGCTGAGGCGGGATATTACATTGCAGCAGTCTTAGCGGAGGCCTACAAGGATTTAGCAAGGCGGGGCCTAGTTCGAATGCACGAGGAATTTCAGAGTCTCATTGATCTGTGGAGAGGAAAACAGGCACGACTTTCGTCTAAGCAAAAACAGGAATGCCTGGCATTGATGGTTTTGATTATTTCCGAAGTTCCGAGATGGAAGGTGCCTGCAGCTCAGCCACTCATTAAGGATGCAATCATAATGTCGAGAGCAGTAGAACAATCTGTGCGTTTCTTCCAGGAAGTTATAGCAAAGCCACCAGTGCCTTCAGTGATTCCTAAGGATATTGTGGGCGGTGCGCCGAAGAAACCCAAGGTGACAAGTAAACCTACGAATGTTGAGGATCAGATGCGCCTTATGGATGAGATGGTGATGGCGTTTATTCAGCGTTAGTCTCAAGGAGAACTGAAATAAAACTAGAGATACACTCAGAAAGTAGGCCATATCCCTCAGATGTCAGATGGAGTCCATCATACATTATTTCTTTAGAAATGTGCTCTTGACCCTTCAGAAATATATAGCCAATGTCAATATAATACACGTGTTTTGAAAATTTCTCAGCCTTTAACAAATTATTTACCGTAGTATTGAACACGTGTTTTCTATCTACATTAGAATCTCCACGGGGCAAGATGCCCACAAGAAGAATCTTAGAATTTGGTGAAAGTTCTAAGGCGACATCAATAATATCCTTTATATCTTGAAATGTTTGAGCTGTAGTATAATGATGATCTGAATTGTTTGTTCCAATTAAGATTACGATTACTTCTGGTTTGAGTCTGTGCAATTCTGTCATTACTAAAAAATTCAGAACATCCTTTGTCGTATATCCAGCAACTCCAAAGTTCACGGGTTCATAGTTTGAAAAAATTTTAAAATGTTCTGGATCCCACCATTGAAAAATAGAATCTCCAAGAAAGACTATCATTAGCTTGTAATATAATTATACTTACAAAAATTGAACTTAAACCCCCACCTCAGCTATTCTAAGCATAGAATGGATGCACTTGTTCTGAACCTTACTAAGGCAAATGAGGCCTATCGTAATGGCCACTCACTCTTAATGACCGATGATGAATATGACGCAGGCCTCGAGCAACTGGCCAAGCTAAATCCCCAGCACCCTTTTCTGAAGCAGACCCGTGCGGCACCTGCTACGACATCGGCAGGCAAGGTTGTCAGAATGCCCTTTTATCTGGGCTCTCTGGATAAGGCAAAGGTCGCCGAGGATCTTGAGAAATGGACAAAGAAGGCGCCGAAGGCCAGCACATTTATCGTAGCTGAGAAACTCGATGGAATCTCAGGGCTGTGGAATCCTGGACAAAAGAATCTCTACTTGTCTGGTGATGACAATATGGGGGTAGATGTTTCTCCTTGGCTCCAGCACATTTCACTGAGTCCTACGACTGTTTCCAAGGATATTCCAGAAGATGTCTGGATTCGTGGAGAACTGATTCTGCCTAAGGATCAGATTCCGCAGGGGAAACTGGGCAGGTCAATTGTGAATGGGCAATTTCATCTGAAGGCACCGAGTCCAGAGGCTGCAAAGGTGCGATTTGTTGGCTATGAAATCATTGGAATGGCCCCTGACTTATCTGTGCATCAGCAGTTCTCCTGGTTAGATAATTGGAGAATCTGGACTCCATGGTCGGTTCATATGAATGATATCTCAGATACCCCTAAGCTTACGACGTTTCTCGCAATTCGCAGATCTGATTCACAGTATGATATGGATGGTCTTGTAATTAGGCTAAACAAGCCTCTACCTCGTGTTCTCAAGGGGAATCCGAAGGATGCGATTGCCTGGAAGCCACCGAATGGTGAGACGAAGCTTAGCAAGGTCATCCTAGTTGAGTGGAATGCATCGGCCACAGGAAAGCTGGTGCCGAGAGTTCAGATTGAGCCCGTTCAACTGGGTGGATCTACAATCCAGTTTGTCACTGGTGTCAATGCTCGTCGTGTGGTTGATTGGAAGATTGGTCCCGGTGCTCAGGTTATAATCAGAAAAGGTGGCGACGTCATTCCGCTCATTGAATCGGTAGAAGTCCCTGCAACCGTGTCCTATCCGCCAGAGGGAACATGGGAGTGGGATGGACCAGCTGAGACGGCAGTGAATATCAAGCAGCTTACAGCAGATGCTACCACCCTGGTATCCCAATTTATGAAGATGGTCAAGCATTTGGATTGGCCTAATGTTGGCCCGGCAGTCATGAAGTCTGTAGTAGACGCAGGATATACGACGGTGCCTTTATTAAGAAAGGCTTCTGAGGATGCCCTGAAGAAACTGTTGGGACCTGTGAAGGGGGCGAATCTCTTTGCACTGGTGCAGCGGGATGGATGGTCAAAGGCATCTGAGCTGGATCTCTTTGTTGCAAGTCCTCTGAGGCCCGATGGGATCGGTAAGACACGCCTGGAGGTTCTTCTGGCAGTCGAGCCAGATGTGCGAAAGTGGTCATCTAGCCTTGTAGCTCCAAAGGGTTGGTCACCAGAAGCACTCAAGGAGTTTCAGCTCCTCTGGGCAAACTACGAGATCTTTCGTAAGACAGAGTGGTCCTTCTTGCCATATCCTATACCTGCTTTGCCTATTGCCCCAGTAGTCCAAGTTCCGCAAAAGGGAACCGTTGTATTCTCTGGATTTCGCGACGAGGCTCTAGAAAAGGCTCTGGAGGCAAGAGGCTATAAGATCTCTGATTCAGTCAAGGGGGATACTAAGGCAGTGTTTATTGCAGATAAGGAGGATCCTGACATATACAAGTCAACAAAGACAGAAAAAGCAAAGAAGATTCCCGGTTGTCTTATCTTACGTAAGGCAGATTCTGGTAAACTCTAAATTATATGAATGATTAGAAGATGCAAGGGACATTAGATAAAATAAAGTCTATATCACAAGATCCTTCAAATCCATTAGTAGGAATTATAATTCCACTACTTTTTACTCTCGTAATTATTGTATATGTAATGTTTACACAGAAAAAATTTGGACCATATCTAATTCCATTGCTCGCTGTATGTATAGTCATTGGATATGTAATAGTAATGTACGGTGCACAATGGGATATTCTTGTCCCATTATTCTTTATTTTTCTATTTACGACCTATGTAACATTAGCCTATACATATAAGACAACTAATGGACAATATAGATCAATACCTGATTCCATCAATCAACTATTATCAGTTCGCCGAACAAAGATTGGCGTTGATGTAGACCCCCTTCCTCCAAATACTACCTCAGTAGCAATGTCTATAATGAATAAGACTTCTCCCTATGTTATTCCGAGAATAACTAGTTCAAATATTGCATTATTACAATGGGCTCCTTTAACGGTTCGTTTAGCTGGATATTTAGGAGGAGATATAGATGCAACAAATGGCGTGTTTGATATGGTAAAAGGAGTCCAGGTTGCTCTATCTCTAGGAGCAAGATCCTTTGTCTTTGATATAGATTATTTGGATCAAAAGCCATGCGAACCCTGTCTAATCTATAGAGATAATGGTGGTGTTATGAGATCATTGCATACTGCATCACTAAATGATGGTATGAATAGTTTAAAAAATTTTGCATTCATAAATAACTATGATCCAGTTGTTATTATTATATATTTGAGACGTATACCTCCTGGTAAAACACAGAAAGAGGCTTATTTTTCTGCAATTGCATCTGCCATGGATCCTCTGAGCACATATCATCTTGGATTAACGGAACAAGGTAATTTTCACGGGTGTAATAATGAGAAGGGTCTATTTTTTGGTGATATTACACAGTATCAGAAAAAGTTCATTGTATTATGTAATTATAATACCACACTATTAAAACGCACATCAAATCCAAAAGATAACTTGAATTTCTGGGTAAATGCACGGCTATATCTCCACGAGGCAAGCACATCAAACTCACTTGGTTCAGTTACAAAAAAGATAGGTTCAGGAGGTATTGCGTATGCGAAAGTTGGAAATATTGATGATTTCCTGAGCATTCCAGGATCATCTACGAGTGCAGTTGATGATTTTCAACAGGGTTCAATGATTACTTATACAGTTGCCCTTGGCCCTATCGATTATCCTATTACAACTGGTAAATTAGATATCTTACTAAATACCCTAGGAGTTCATTCTATACCGATTGATGTAATTCGTCTGGGAGAACATGCGAGTCATAAGGAAACAATACGTAAAATGAAACAATTAAACACTATAACAATGGATGATTTGATGATGGCAACCTATGGTCAGGATCCATTATCATTCTGGACTTATGCAGGATGGGCTAGATTTAAAACTGATCGTGAATCCAATACGGCTAATGCAGAAAATGCTGATGGTAACGAATAATACCTCCTAGTATACTAGATATGAAAATTTCACCATTGTTTATAGTAATTGCTATTCTATTAGCATTTACTATGCTATATTACTCGAGAACAATCGATGGATTTGATGTTCCTAGATTTGTAAAGATTGCACCTATTATTCCCAAGCGGCCCTCATCTTCCACAAATAGTAACGGAGGACTCGTAACTATTTCATAACTATAAGTAAGAGGCGGATGCCAGTGAACAAGATAAAAAAACGCCTCGAACAAGTTGTAGATCAAGCAAAATTACGGATTGATCTAGACTCGGCGCAAAATCCAGAACTTCGTAGAGCAATTCACCTTGTCGAAGTCTTTTTACAGAAATCCGGCCGTGTATGCTACGGTGGCCAGGCAATCAATGCACAGCTTCCTCAGAAGGATCAGTTCTATGATCCAGACAGGGCTCTACCCGATTATGATTTCTTTTCCCCAGATGCAGAGGGTGATACTGAGGCTCTGATCAATGTATTGAAGGAGGCTGGCTATTCTGAGATTTCTAAGCGCATTGGAATTCATGATGGCACCATTAAGTTATATGTGAATTACAGTGCAATCGCAGACATTTCTCAGATGATTCCTGAATTCTATGATGAAATTCATAAGAGATCCGCTGTAGTAAATGGGATTCATTATGCGGATCCCCTTTTCTTAAGAATGCTCATGTTCCTTGAACTTTCGAGGCCGCGTGGGCAAGTGGAACGATGGGATAAGGTGTTTGATCGTCTGAAGCTTTTAGATGCAGCATACCCTTTACCAAAATGCAAGGAGACGGTCCCTAGGATTATGGAATCACGGGAGGCAGAGCTTGCTCGTCCACTTATTATTCGATATATGATAAGCCATAATCGTGTGTTTATGGGTGCTGATATTTTTTCCATCTATTCTGCGTCTGGTAAGGCTAAGTCTAGAAAGGCTAGGGCAGACTTCTTATTGCATGGAAGAGCTCCAGTAGTCTTTTTTAGTCCAAATGCTGATGAAGATGCGAATGAAATTTCAGACCTGACTGCATCTGTTAAACAGGAAATCCTTGGCTTTCAAAATATTCTTCCGGCTATGATTGTATTAACTAAGAATGACACCGTTGTCTGTGTAATTGTCCAAGAAGAAGCCTGTCATTCAACTATTACTATACCACTTACCAAGGGGCGCTATTTACGAATTGCTTCCCTAGATACTCTTCTGACATTTTTTATTGGCTTGTATTACAGGCCAGATCCATTTTTATTGAGTAAGGATTCTATCTTATGTTGGATACGTGAATATATTGATTTATCAAATCGTTATAAGGCAAAGCCTACGAAGCTATTTCCTGCATTTTCCCTTGAATGTTCGGGATATCAGACAAGTTTTGCCAGTCTTCTGAGAGCAAAGGCTGCGCGAATTCAGGCAGAGCGTCAGAAATTAAGTAGTGGACGACGGGCCCCAATGACTAGAGCTAGAAGGTCTGCAAAGCATTTTCTTAACAGTGGATCAAGGCAAACTAGAAAGATATACAAATAAGCATCTGGCGACTTTTGCGCGCTTTTTAAAAGGCATCTAGTATTTTTTGCGCGCTTTTTTAAAAAGCATCTAGTAATTTTTGCGCGCTTTTTTTTAAAAAGCGCCCTATAGATTTTGTTTCATTGAAAATGTAAATGAGGCACTTCTATCACCACCCTTAAATTGTGGATAAGATTTCTTAGGAGGATCTTTCTGCCATTCATATAAGGTTCCATTCTTGGCCTTTTCAAGATCAGACTGGAGTTTTACCATTGCTGCTAATAACCCATTCATTTTAGAAACTGCTTGTTTCAATTGAGAGCTATCGAGTAGTGCATTTACACGTGCAATTTCTGAACTAGCACTTGGAATTTTGCACGATTTAGATTCTTCCTCTGCCGACGCGGCAGATTGTTTATCAAGTTGAATTCTGGCCGCATCAGCGGAACATGTTCCATTAAAGCCTTCTATACTGCCTGTTGTTCCAACAGGTGATACCGTAGGAGGATTTGCTCCGGTTTCTAGTGCATCTTGTAGTTTTTTAATAATCATAGAAAACCATTCGGCTTCTCTGACAATTCGTTCGGGCAGATCACTTGTTATTTTCATTAATGCTATAGTTGATCTTCCGTCATTAGACCAATCTGGCAACTTTGTATAGGCATCACAAGATACATATATCATTCGTCTATTTGGACCAATCCCGAATGGAGAGCAACTTAGCCGGGATCTTGCATCTGGATCGCTGCAAGAATATACATCGGTGTATATTTTATTTATAGAAGTATCAGGTGATGATGCAACCATGGTGGTTAATTGATTTCTTACAAACTCTGAAATTTTGCAATAAGGTCCAAGATCTGTAAGCAGTCGCTGTTTTAGTTTAGTGTAATCAGAACTGTTGTCAAAGAACCCCTCTTTTGCCTCAAAGAGATAGCGGTGAAGCAAGATTAGAAGTAAAATAAGAATGCCGACAATAACTTTATCACGCAGCTTCATCTTCTTACTTAGAGGAGATAGATGTCTCTAGGAGGAAATCTTTCTTCTGGATATACCAGTCAATTAACAGACAAAGCTATATATAGTGGAATTACAAAGAGCGTATCTATTGCTTATTCGGATCCATGTTGTAATTCCGGCAACTATGCAAATGGCCCTGTAGCAACTAGATCATCATTACATCTTCAGTCAAAAAAATGTCCAGAACCAACTCCGGCAGATTTTGCCTTATATCCTAAGATCGCGATTCCCTCATCGGTTCGAACACAGGACATTGCGAAACGAGTATGTGCTAGCTTGCCTGATCCTGGTTCACGATTTGCTCACTATCAGAGATTTCAGGTCCCTGTTCCATGCCCCCCCTTGGCTCCATCGGCAAATATGGCAGGAAAATCGTTACCTTCTTCACTTGAATGTAATATTTATCCAAACACTTAGGTAGAATGACGCTAACTAACTTTGATGCTTCCCAGATAACATTAAAGCAGAAGCAGAAGACCCTATATGCCTGGAAGGCAAATAATGATATTGTGGTAAATGGAGGCGGCTCTGTCCTTAGGGAGCAGACAAGTAGACAGACTCTTGATATTGTAGTGAATCGTAATCAGGGAGGATGCAAGTGTTCAACTGATGCCCTAGCAAATCCTTATCAGTTTAATGGTCTATCCCAGGGCACACAAGTTAATTTCTAGGTTCCGGTTCTATACACTATTACTCATATGTTTCTTTTTTAAAGAAAAATATAAGTAATTCTTACAATAGATGTATGCGTCAGATGTCACAATTCGCAATCGCGGTGAGACACTGTATATTAATTCAGTTTTAAAGAGACATGAATTTGAATCTGGCAAGGCAATCCGTATTGATGGGCAGAAGGGTGGCAATGATTATGAGTATTTAAAAAATATTGAATTTGGAAATATAATTAATTTTACATACGATACATATATACCATTGAGTATTAAGTATGGTTCAAATCCAGTTATCTTTGCAATATATAATATGAATGAGATAAATCTAGGTGAAAGAGATGCTTCTGGCACTTATACGATATTTGATGACGGGGCGCCACTAAATGATGCTTCTGGTAATCCTTTTACTTTTAATGGTAAGCGCATTATTGATGATGGGTCAATCCAGATTCCCACGGGTGGTAGAGATTTTTTCTTTTTTGGAACAAATTATGGTGCAGCAAATAATATTTATTGGAATTCTAATAATGCCTTGACCTTTAGTCCAATGAGTAATCCTCATATTGTGAGTATAAGTAAAAATTCAGTTCCAGCTATCCTCATTGGAAACTATGACAGAATGTGCTCTGCATTATATCATTCTTCTTACTTTTCTCCTGGAAATCTATTTAGTGTTTTAGTTATAGTTGCATATTTCACAGATTATTATACTGATACATCTAATTTTGCACAAGGTAAGTATCAGATACGATTAATCCGTGAGCTGAGTGGTAATAATAGACAGTGGGTAGAAGTGTCCGTTATTTCTTCAACGCCAAGTCCTGGATATTCAAATACTGCTTCCGTTACATATCCCTCTGGTCGTGATGCAAGTGGAAATTCAATTGATTCAAATGGTGCGGTTATTGATCCGACAAAGAATTCACCCTATGATATTACTGACGGAACGACCTTTCAGAATGTCTGTGGCACAACATTTTCTACTGTAAGCCCCCAGGCTGGAACAAGTTTCTTATATCAGAGTGAATCTACAGGGAGATACTGGAATTTTATAAATAACGCATATATCCCTGTATGATGCCCCCAGGCTGGAACAAGTTTCTTATATCAGAGTGAATCTACAGGGAGATACTGGAATTTTATAAATAACGCATATATCCCTGTATGATGCCCCCAGGCAAAGCCAGTTCTGGTATTTTTTGATTTTTTACTAAAAATCAAAAAATGCCTCCAGGCAAAGCCTGGCCTGGCAGTATGATGCCTCCAGGCAAAGCCTGGTCTGGCATTATGATGCCTCCGCTGGGTATCGAACCCAGTACCTTCAGCTTACAAAGCAGATGCTCTACCATTTGAGCTACAGAGGCTGCAAGAGTCCAAAAGACTCTAAGGAGTTTTATCTCCTAAAGGGCTCTCGCCCTATAGGCCTCACCGAGATTCGAACTCGGGTTACCAGATTCAAAGTCTGAGGTCCTAACCACTGGACGATAAGGCCATTTGTTCATCTATCCACCTAGACACGATTGGTTTTAGATGTTCCTCGAGCCACACTGGGGCCATGAGTGGGGGGGGTGGAGAGGTCTTCCACCAATAATTTATGTTACCCATGTCATATGCATAGGATCCCCAAATAAAGTTAATAAGTCCAGAGAGAAACTTCGTGCTCGAGTCTAACTTCTCTCTGGTAAGATAACGTTGCATACAGTTTAAGCCTCCTTTCTCATTATACATGTATTCAGTAATACGGTGCTTGTAGATTTCCTTGAGATTCTCCTGGGTAAGACTGGGATGGTCAGACTTGTAGGCATTGGGTAGAGGCCTATCTTGAATCTCCTGCATTGTGATGCATTTAGTAATGGCGAATAAACATTCAATTTTTATAAAAACTAAAAAAATAGGCTTTTGGAGATGCCATAACTCAGTTCCGATACCGGGAATTGAACCCGGACCAAAGGAGTGAAAACCCTCTATCCTAACCATTAGACCATATCGGAGAAATGCTAGTTTTAGGAAAACTAGCAAACCATTGCTCTGGTGAGAGCATTTGCGCCAAGCGGGAATCGAACCCACGTTGACAGGTTGGAAACCTGTAATTCTACCACTAAATTATTAGCGCGCGGCTTTTTGAACAGAAGGCTAACTGTTTACAGGGAGTGGGGATCGAACCCACGCGGATTGCTCCAGCAGATCTTAAGCCTGCCACCTTAACCACTCGGTCATCCCTGTTTTAACAGGGATGCAATCCCCTGTTTTTGGCGGGCTTGCACCACCATCCACCACCTACTCTTTCTAATCACGAGACGTTTAAGCAGTCGTATGTTTCACTTTTATTGCAATTTAGTGGGCACCTGCAACCACCTTCTTCTTCTGGATCACCTTCTTAGGAGCAGCCGCAGGAGCCGCAACCACGGGGGCAACCAGCTCCTCATCGTTCAGCTCAGCCTCCTCTGCCTCCTCATCATCGTCGAATGCTGCTGCAAAGGATGCCTTGGGCTGAGCTGCGGCACTTGAACTAGCGGCAGAGCTCTTAGAAGGTGCAGAAGCACCTGCATCCTCATCATCCTGGAAGCCATAGCCGCGCAGAGAGTCAGGGCGAGAGACAACCTTCAGCTGAGTCAGCTTCCAGGAGAGGCCGCAGCCTACACTGGAGACCCATACACCCGTGCACTCAATGAGAGCACTGACACTCATGCGCTTGACAATCAGGTCCTCGATAGGCACATCCTTGATCTCCTTCTTGTCCGTATCGAAGAAGCTAGTCTCGAACTTGCCGTTGCGCTGGCGCAGAGACACCTTCACGGTAGGAGGATAGGGCTTGCGAGCACCAGTGTTAGAATCCTCGCTGAACTTCACCGTCGGCTTATACAGCTTCATCTGCTTGAGAATCTGCTGGGTCATGCCAGGCTTCTTCAGCCAGTTCTTCTCCACGCACTCGCCAGTCACGCGGTCATCGATCGCCTCCAGCATATCAAAGATCTCCTTCATCTTAGGCTTGGTGTCATAGCCATTGAGAGACAGATTCACAGAATACTTGACAGGGCCAAACTTGTCATCTGCATTCAGGCCATAGGGCAGATCAACATTGCTGACCTGAAGAATCAGAGGGCCGCCTGCATAATTCATATTCACAGACTTTGCACCACTCTGCAGAGACTTAATCTCACCGAATGCAAGCTTAGACACGTCAAACTGGGATGGTAGAACACTCATTTCCGGGTATGCTTACCAAACGTGTCGCTGGCGAATCAATTTTTGGGGCCGCCAAAAAACGGGGTCATATACTATAGTGTTAAATTATAAGAAGGGTATAGATGGATTCCTCTCAACGGACACGACTTATAATGGAAGCGGCAAATCAATTTGTTGCCAGAACAAAGACGGTTGATTCTTCTCTTTTAACCATGCAGAATCAACAGAGAGCGGCATATGCAGGTGCAGCTCGATTTAAGACAGCGCCTTATTATAATGGCTCACCAACCGTTAATCCTATACTCTATGATTTAAGCTCTTGCCCAATAGATCATTCTTATACAAACGGGTATGCGAGTGTAAATAATATAACCCAACATCAATCTCTTGTGAATGAACATGGTGGTGCAGCCATCTGCGGTGATGCAGATTATTCTACAGCACCACAATTTGTCTATTTACAGAATGCCAGCACCTGCAATACAATTCTAACGTCTTATAATAATAATGTATCATTTCCTTCTGGTCCACGTGCTCCTCCTGCCTCTGCAGGATTAACACCTGCTTACTGGGCTCAGGTTGCAGCTAGTTCTTCTGGTGCATATAATGAGACATCCAATATTCTCTTAAACCCTGGAGCATACGAATTTCCAGGACCATTTTCTGCACTATATTTCGAGGGCAATGCATTTATACAAGTTTCAACCGATACTGAATATCCATCAATTAACTCCGTGTTTACAAGTGGACCAGATGATTTTACTATTGAGTTCTTTGTTAGACCTTCAAAGGTTGGTCCAAGCACGCAGTCTATCTTTTATATTGGTGCACCTGCTATTGCAGATACATATAAGTTAATGGGCGATTTAATAGTCACTACCACAGTTGGATTATTTAATACAAAATATACATTCCAGCTTACAGTATCTACTTCTGGAACGGCGCGTTTTGGAGAATTCTTACCAGAAAAATGGTATCATGTTATAGTTATGCGGTATGGTTCAAATATACATTATTTTCAAAATGGTGTATACATGGGATTAGTGGGGGTCGGTGCAGGAATACCTAGTAGCTCGGGAACAACCAATTATCTATCTGGTATAGAATCTACCGCAAGTATTGGTGGTCGATATGATTCTGGTTCTTCTGCCCTTGCAACAGGCTTCGATGGACATTTGACAAATTTCAGATGGACAAAGGCTCTCGCAGTGTATCTATTAAGGCTAGATAACACGATCACGATTCCAAGGAGATTAGAAGTTCCAACTCTGCCACTATATGTAAATTCAATAAGCAATATGTATACAATATTAAATCCATATGTAGCAGTAGGACTCTTAGTCGAGTCTGCGGCAACATATTTAACAAATACTCGTTCTCCTTCAGCAACAGTATCGGTGAAAGATGGTTCTACTATTATTACAACACCACCACCAAATACATATACTCCAGTCACTTGGGTAATTATTTAGTCGCTATATCTTGTGCCTCATGCTTCTAATAACCAGGGATATGCCCGATTACATCTATATGATACATTGCATAGTGCCATAACACTATACATTGCACCAAGGGTTCGATCTGACTGTTGAGGAGCGGATGAGATAAGACGCTCCATAACATTCAGATTTGTTCTGCGCACACTATCCATGTCTGTTTTCATTACAATCTTGTTTGGACTCCACTTGAATAGGGCTGTTTGTGCCATGGAAAATCCTGGAACAATGGCTTCCCTTAGTTCATCAGTCAGACTTTCATTCGTCCATATGGTAAACAGTTGAGAATATAGTGCCTTTTGATCTGAGATTGTAAGATCAGTAAACCAGTGGGTTGCAATTCGATACCCTAGCATATCTAGGCGTAGGCACATATCGAGAACTCTTAGATTCCAGCTTTGTTTCTGAGAAAGTCCAGAAATCTCATCGTAATGTAATGACCGTTTCCACCGCTTCAACGTATCAAGGCGCTTTCTGAACACTTCGACTATACTCGAATCACAGAGTTCCTTGGTATATGGATTTTCCAGTTTCCCGCTTTCTTCATATTGCACAACCAGTGTGCGAATATCAAATCCCCAGTGTCTAGTTTTATCTTTTATTACGAAAAAATAGTCACGTGGTATTGTATCCAGAGATTCAAATGAGGCTAACTCAGTTTCATTATGACAGAGTGAACGTATGAAGAAGGCAGATGTTCGATCTCTTGCTGTGCTAAGGCCATGCCTCAGTTTCCATGCTCGCTGTATTCGTATAGCCATTGCTGTAATATTTTTTGCAATTATCGGAATTTCAAATAAGACTGGCTTTTTATAATGGCGTGAGCAGAACTTTCCATTTGTCGCCTTGTATGAACATTGTTCCTTTGGGAATTTCTTGCTCTTTATATTTATACAATGTTGACTGGGAGTTTGCATCACTGCTGACAGGACGGAAAGTTAGAGGCTGGAGGCAAAAAGAAACTATTAGAAGATCCATTAAGAACACTGATAGTTAGTCCCAGAAATGGGGGTCGCGTCCAAACTATCTGCTGGATTTTATAGAATTAAATTTTCGTAGTTTTTAAGCCCCTTTATGAAACGGCAGTCATTCAATGACGAGTTACTGCAAAATTTTTTTGACCCCGGCAAAAATGGAAAGTGGTCCAAAAATTGATTCCAAGGACCTTTTTACTATGCGTATTCCCGCCATGAATTCTTCCACGGCCACCAGTATAATGAGTGCTCCTACCACCGCCGCTTCTAAGAAGTCCGTTTCCAAGAAGACTGCCGCCCCCGTTGAGGTTGCCGCCCCCGTTGTGGAGGTGGCTGCCCCCAAGGCTGCTGCTCCCAAGGCCCCCAAGGCCGCCAAGGCTGCATCTACCCCCGCTGCCCCCGTTGCCGCCCCCGTGGTAGCCGCTGTGAACGTGGTGGAGGCCACCCCCGTGGAGGCCGCTGATGCCGCCGTGACCAGCGTCCAGGATGATGTGAAGACCATGCTAACCCATGCTAACACTCTGCGCGAGACGGCCGCGGCCCTAGTGGCTGAGCTGAAGCGCGTGGACAAGCGCGTGGCCCGCCTGCAGAAGGAGGCTGACAAGCGCCGCCGCCGCGTGAAGAAGCCTGTGGAGGGTGAGGAGGCCAAGCCCCGCAAGCCTTCCATCTTCGAGCTCCCCACTCCTCTCTCCAACGAGCTGTGCTCCTTCCTTGGCCGTGCCTCTGGCTCCAAGGAGAGCCGCTCCAACATCACCAAGGCCATTACGACCTATGTGAAGGAGAAGAACCTGAAGGAGAAGCACACGATCAAGCCTGATGCCAAGCTGAAGGCTCTCCTGGGCGTGGCTGAGGGTGACGTGCTGACCTACTTCAACCTGCAGCGCTACCTGAACCGCCACTACCTGAAGCCCGCTGCCGCGCCCTCCGCGTAAGGTCATTAGTGGCTCAGGTTAGTAAAAAATACAAATACAAGATACAATCTAGAAAGAAAAATAGTTAGGGGATTTGGTCTAGTGGTATGATTCAAAGTTTGGGTCTTTGAAGTCCTGGGTTCGATTCCCAGAATCCCCCTAAGCTTTTTGGAAAAAGCTAGCAAAAAGTTAAGAGATCTCCAGAAAGTTTTTGCACACTTTTATAAGCGAGGCTTTATAAAAAGTGTATGACTGGGTAGCTCAGTTGGTTAGAGCATTCGGCTGTTAACCGGAAAGTCCTGGGTTCAACCCCCAGCCTGGTCGCATTTTTTATACTCAGTAAAGTATAAAAAATGCGTATTTTCACATTCAAAAAAGATACCACACCTTATTATTTGCGCCGTGTATTTCGCTTATTGCGTCTACGTTTTCTTGTCCCGCCCTTAGGTTCAAGTTCAGATAATTTCTCTAATATTGGCGTTAGATCGGTAGTATCAGCACCCTTTCCAAACGGAGGCTCTATTGTAATATATTTACCTCGATGGCCTTCTAATTCTTCCTTTAATGCATGAGGTATTCTCTCATCATCAAAGAAATATATTCTATCTTGAAGATTTTCTGTAGATTTACCTATTTCACTTAACATTGTTGCAATAGTTTTAATATCTTTTTTTTCTCTATATCTATATTTTTCATTTTCTGTGCCACTCCAGGCACTAGATTCGCGATTTTTGTCTTGTTCTACAAAATTATAATTACGAGCTACCCTCCCTTTAGGACTATTACGTTCAGCGGTATATATGTTATCAAAAATTTCTTCAAATCCCTTTTCATAGGTAGCCTTGCATAGTGAATTTACTAATTCTATAAATTTTATATCGTTTCCCATATAACTAGAACGAACATTCGTATTATTTGTTAAAAGAAGTATTGCATCAACTTTTCCTCTTTCTCTTAATGCCATAGCCCTTTCAATAATTTTAAAAAGAGCATCATTAAATTTTATTTCTGTAATACTGTATTTTCGAGTTTCCTTATTATATTCTTTCTTGCTTGAAATAAGGGTTTCATCCATATCAAAGACGAGGACCGGATTCATCTATTCTAGAGTTTAAAATATGTATCCAGCGTTCCCTTGATTCCTTTTTAATATGTTTCAGACGACCAAGGGCTTCCTCGTAATCTTTATCTGCTACTGGGAATTTTTCCATAACCGCCGGCAATGAACCATAATATTTCATTCGATTCAAGGCAGTTTCAAAGGGCATGTATGCAGCACCTGTAAGATGACAGCGGTCCCAGCCTGCCAGGAAGCACGCATCTTGTAAGAGTCCCAAGCTTATTCCTGACCTATTACAAACATCTTCAACACGTATATCTTCCAGAATCCATTGTTTGCGAATTCGTAAGAGACGCCAGATTTGCTCACCACCCATGGCGAATAAATCAGAATCCAATGTTAGTATAATATCTATATTAGCTTGATCCGCCATCTTTATAAGCATATCATCGGCTTCCCCTGGGGCATAGATGTGCTTTACCTCAGATCCTAGCTTTGCCTGAATTTCTCGTTTAAGAGAGCCTGTCAAATGCCAGCCTTGCCATGAGAGCGAAGTAATGGCAGTCTTCAAATGCCGAATATCATGTTCATTTAATTGTTCTCCGAATTTTTCCAGATATTCTTCTAGGCCTTCCTTATTATCGATCGCAGATTCACGGGCAGCACGCCGCTGTCCAATGATTTCTTGCTTATCCTTTGGTGCAGTGCCATCCCAGACACAGGTGAGACTGTGACCCCTTTGGTTCCATGATTTCAAGAGATCCAAGAGTTCATCAAGGTTTGTTCTGTGAGTATAGACCAAGCTAAACATGTCAATGCCAATTTTCTTTGGTTCAATACATAAGGGATCTATTGAACTAAATAATTTTCTAAAGGTCGACCATACGCTACGAATACCCATGGGTTACTATTTTATTGCCTCAATAAATATATGGTAATGGTCAATTTTTGTATAACGGTCACTCCGATTATATAGGCCATTCAGGCGTCGTGAAACGCGGACTCAGCTTAACCTTAATTGGTTCCTTGCAGTCCTCCAAGAATCCAAGATTCCTCAGAACATCGCGCTTTCCCGTAATATATCTCCATGCATAGTCTGCTGGCCCTTTAACCGTATCGTGCAACTCACGGCATTGATGATAAATCCATCGGCATTGTTGAGCCCATAGCTTATTAAAGGATCCACCCTTACCCTTGGATAAGATTGCACATAGAAGAACCTCGGTCCATGCTTCAGTATGGGCCTCTAAATCTTCTACACTCTTTTCTTTATCAAAGCAAGCAGTGTGCAAGAGTTCGTGGAGAAGAACACGGGTAGCTTCCTCATAGCGGTAAATCACAATGCGTTCTTGGCTACAGAGATTCGTATAGCCCCCGTTGACATTTTCTGGACCTAGGGGTCTACTTGATTTACCGGAATTAAAGAAACGTCCTGAGGGATGTGCATAGAATAAGATGTGGCCAATGGGGTGACCGATTGCCTGAAATATACGGGCCCATAGTGTCCAAGGCACCCCCTGCCACTGCTCTTCAGTCCCTAAGAAAATAACGCGAGTGCGACCTGGTAATTCGCGGACCTTCAGATCCACCTCCTTTGCCTTCCATGTATCAATCATCTGTTGTCTGAAATTCACCTCATCAATTGCAGAACCCTGTTGAGCTTCTTTGTATAACAGTTGAATATCAGCTTCTGTTGGAGAATCTCCAATCCATTGTTCTTCAGGCATGGCCCACACTGAGGAGGCCATGTCTAAAAAGGGATTTCTTAAGAAGGCCGGAATCATACTTGATTTATGAGTATAATATTATCTTAGTAGTAAGTAATGAGTATTCCTACGGCGGTTGAATCAGGAAGTATTGAAGCGCTAGTAGGTAAACTTTCACCATTTACAGAAGTTATTGACTTTTCTAAATATGGATTAAATATTAATATTGATGATATTACAAGTGAAAATAAATATTCATCAGATAATATTACACCAATGAACGGGGATGGTATTAAAGAGTTAATAGTCAAGGATAAAACTTTCACAATTAATAGGTCAAAGTATAATTCAGGTTCTTATGGACAAATATTCAAATTAAATGAACAAATCGATGAATGTAATTTAGTAGTAAAAATAATATCTATTGATCCATCACAGCGCACTAATCTTAATAATACTATTAAAGAGTCTATTATGCAAATTCTTATTTGTGAGGCAACTAAGGATTTAAAATTCCCAGAAATAGGACTTGAAGGTCCTTTTGCTCCTAGATTATTTTATATTGGAATTAATGATGCAAAGACTAATATATATATAATTATGGAGCTATTGGAAAAAAATATATATGATTTAGCTGTTAATACTAGATCTACTACAGACTGGAAGATAGTTACATCTTCTCAATTAAAAACAATAGTTCTACAACTTTCAATAATTTCTAAAATATTATTTGATGTATTACTATTTAATCATCGCGACTTACTACCATCTAATATTATGACTAAAACAATTGATGGTAAACTTAATATTAGGTTTATAGATTTTGGACTGTCATGTATGACATACAAGGAATTACAAATTTTTACTGATAGGGTTTATATTCACAGAAACTCTAGTATAAAAAGTCTTTTTCCTAGTAAAGTATGTAATTCAAGATCTAGGGATATTCATTTTTTTATTTATAACTTATTATTTACAACCAAAAATTTTCTTGATAATTTTCCTATAAAGAAGGTATTTCATACAATACTTGCATCGAATCAAAATGAACAAGAAAGGTATAAACATCAAGATAATGTATACGCGAAATATAATTTAGAAAATCAAGATAGCAAACCTACGGAACCATTAAATCTTAGACCAGATGTAGTATATGATATATTTAATAGCATTGAATTTATAGATAGTGTTCCAAGAAGTAGAATTGGATCATCATGGCTAACAAAATTAAATACAATTTATCCTATGACTATTACATTCCTAGATAAATATGAATGTTCATTAATAAAAGATAAAATTAACTCACTATTTGACACTATTGAATCGATGGATAATACTGGCAAGCAGCACTTATTATTTTACGCAATTAAGGAAACTAATACTGAATTATTTGATAGATTAATCCGTAATGATGTCTTAACCAATATAAAAAATAGTGAAGGAAAAACACCATTGCATGTTGCAGTTCGTAATGCGGCCGCAAATTTACGCAATATAAAAACAAAAGAATTTATCGATAGTTTTTATATTGTACAACAACTAGTTAATAATAATCCAATTTTAATAAATGTTAAAGATGCTGAGGGATATCTACCTTATAGATATTCACGTTGGTCTATAAACACCAAAAAAAATAAGTTAGCAGATTTTCTTAAATCTAAAGAACAAGGGTGGTGTTCACGAATGTTATGTATAACCCCCATTAATACAAATATAGCAAAATTAAAAGAGATGAAGAAAGGTGGAACCCGAAGAAATACCTCAAGGAAACTAAAGACACGAAAGCGGTCAAAGCGTTCCAACTAAAATATCATACAGAGAAACAAAGAGAGTCTCCCAGGCAATAGGAATTCTGTAGGAAGTCAGAGTATGACCAACTGCAGTATTTGGAGAGCTCGCCAGGCATTCAAGTAGTTTTGAAGTCAGCTCAGGCCCCAGCTCCCTGTAATTTTCTAAGATGAGTTCCAAGATAATCTGATGAATGTCAAACCACCGAATATTTCTCTGAAGCAAGGCGTATATGGTATTACGTATTGCTTCAATATGGTTAATCTGATGCACCTTTAACTTTCGCGTCATCTGAATCCAGTCCCAGATCACAGGAGACCATGGATGACATGGCGGTGCCGATAAGGGCACAGGGATATCTAAGAACCAATCAGCCAACTTGTGCGGAACTGTCTCACGCACTGTCATCCACACACTTATATTTCCAGATTCAGATCTCATTTCTAGAAGCCTCTGAATTAGGAGAACAGACTCGGTGCTCAGTAAGTCAGCCTCGTATAAGACTAGGATACGGTCGCCATTTAGAACATGTGCATTCTCACCTAGTGAATCAACGATGGATCGTATATAATGTCTATCCTGTAGACTCATTCTGGCCACTGAGAATCCATTGTGCAGGAGAGAGGTCTCATAGGGAAGACCATCCTTACGAAGTTCCTCGCTCTGAGCTTGCTCATCAGATACACGGCTATCGAGATGCCAGTTCTTTCGTGTAATGGTTAGAGGGAGACCCCTCTGTTGAGAAATACGTTCAAGGCGTTTATGAACTGCTGCTCTTGATACCTTATAATCCTGGCATCTCCAGACTATACCCATCTATCTTGAACACAAAGACCCTTATTTAGGCCACGACGCAGTATATGTATCATGACCTAAGCATTATACGCGCTATATGTCTAGCTATGGAGTTTGCAATACCAATATCACGATTTAATCCTGCACATGTGAAATGGGGTCCGCCAAAGACATGTCTTTCTCGTAGAACTATACCCTTTGAGTATGAGGAACATGATATTAAAATGAATAACTTGATTGTATCCTTGTATCCCTTGAGAGTGGTAGAAATCGATATGGAAAAGAAGCAGATTGTCTTGGAGGAAACGAAGAAGCTGCCCTTTTTATCTAAGTTAGAGCAACTTCAGCACAATATATCTGATGAGTTAGTCAATAATTCTAAGAAATGGATAGATGAATCTAAACTGCCGGCCCTCATACAGAGTCCCTTACAGCCGTGGTTGAAATCAAGGAAACTCATCTTATACTTGTCATCTGATCCAAGTTCACTTGCCTTTTTCACGGATTCTGGGCCGACAATCTTTTCAACAGAACATATCAAGCCGGGGGATACACTTCGTGCAATAATAAAGATACATGGTCTTTCTCTCCAAATGTCGGAACAGGACATTTGGACAGGAAAATCTAGAATTCAACACAATATTCTACAGATCTATAAAATATCGAGTGCTGTAGCTTGAGCTTAGACCTAGGATCGTTGGCATAAGCTAACTGCCAGAGCCGTTAGAGAGAATATCATACACATGGATCCTGAGATTAGAAAATACAGATTCATGGTGCTTTCATTATATTGAAAATACATATACCAGAGCAGTGTATGAATAATTATAATTGCGCCAATTCCAGCACTAATTGGCACAACTGTCTTTGCAAGATCATTACCATTATCAGGAGAACCAACTAATTGCGATAAAAAATAGCAAATTGTGATTAATGCTCCAATTTCAGTTGCACCAATTAATGATATCATTACAGGAAGGTTGCTCATCTTCTGTAAGATACCTATAATTTCTTATTTCACTTGTAAAGCGAGGGAAGTGATCCCTTTACTGTTAATGCTGTTCCTAAGCTAGCAGTCGGTATAGATGAAATGATTAATATCGCTTCAAAGATTAAAAATAAAATTAGAAAGGGAAAAATAATGGAATATGTGCGAAAGCTCTGTAATACAGTGTTTTTTCCGGGAGAACATGTATCTTCTTTATCTGTTGCCATTCTTTCTATACTCGTCACAACTTTTCCATTTGATCAATAGAGCCAATAATGGCGGAAAGGCACACAAGAAAACATCGTATTATTTCACCTGGCTCAAAGGTATGTCATCCTAAGATTAAGCATGCAGGTGGAACATGTTTAGAGGATAGACGACTTTCTGAACTTTCTAGAGCATATGGTGCACCATCAGATTTACGTGGTCATGCTCTACGCACATGGTTAACACGAAAGACGAGATGTAAGACTGAACGATGCTGGTTAGAAAAGGCGCCAATGGATCAAAGAAAAAAGAAGGAGTTGATCAAGACATATTTCAGACCAACAATGCCTGATGAGTGGATCAATGACCCAGATCAATGGTTAGATAGTAATAATATTGCAGATGTTATGAAACAATATGAGGAAGTATATCCTGAATTTAAATTTTTTGGAACAAACCCAATTGATTTTTCAGCACCAGATCCCTATGATCCGTCCGCCGCTGCAAAAAATAAGTGTCTTCAGGATGAAATTTGTAAACTGAATTTGAAAACTCTTCTTGCCCAAGGGAAGACTAAGCTAGGCTTTGTCTACAACTTGGATCCGAGTAATAAGAGTGGAAGTCACTGGATTGCTAGTTTTACAGATATTCCGGCTCATAGAACTTACTATTTTGATTCCTATGGAATGAAGCCCCCACCTCAGATTGCTCGCTTCATGAGATCTCTTACCTTACAAGATCCACAGATGAAACTCGGGTTTAATGCAGTTAGATTTCAACTTGGTGATACGGAATGTGGCATGTATTGCTTGTATTTCTTAATTCGAATGTTAGCAGGAGATAATTTTAGAAAGTTCTGTCGTGCTTCACCAAGAGATGGTGAAATGTTGTCCTTGCGCCAGCAGTTATTTGCGCGAAAGGATTTATAAAAAAATCTACGCTGAAAATCCATATATCCTCTTCTTATCTTATCAGTAGAGCGACATGGACCAGCGATCGCAGCAGCAGGCACAACAGAATAGAAGGGTATTTTTCAGTTCTCAGAATGAGGAAATGCTTTATACAATTCTATCTAACAATTTTTCGCAGAAACTTGGAAGCCTTAGTGAGTCACAGACATCTCGTCTTGAACGAGGCCTTGAACATTACATGGGCGAAGTATTCCAGGCAAATTCTAACTTACCTGTGCAAAGTCTGAATAAGGAAGTCCTATCTGCAACAGTTTCTGATTTCAATGAATATCTGCAACGCCAGGAACTAATTCAGAAGGCGACCCCACAGGCCTTTCAGGAAGCTTCGCAACGTTTTGATCAGATGCAGCAGGATCGTCAGAGAAGTCTGGAGCCACCCCGACCAGCTGTTCCTGAGTATGTCCAGCCGATTCTAATCAAGGAAGATGATTCCACGGCAGCCCTAACACTCTTTGAGGAGGCAAAGAAGCGTCGTAATATGGAAATGTCGGCACAGGCAGAACAGCAGATTGAACGTCGTGCTGCTTCTGCCTTAAATCCAGTATATCTTCAGGAGCAGGAGGCTAGACCTGACCCTAGGGCACTGTATTCTACACAGCTTGATATGGTTTTAGCGGGACAGCAATCTGCACAACAGCAACTAGCGCTTTCAGGAAGGGCAGATGTAAATCCCACGATAGCTCGTCCCGGCCCCACATTTGCCTCGCGAAGTGTTCTGCAACAGGATTTAATCATCAAGCAGGAGGATATTCAAAGCTACAAGGAAACTGAATACAATCTCTCTATTTACAGTGCAGATCGTAATTGGGAGGGCGTCTTAACTGAGCAGAATCGCTTTAATTTCACAGTGAATCTCTTTTCTGGAAATTCTCCCACGGGTGTGAATCTGATGCCTAAGTCTGCGAATCGCCTGAAAAACATTGTGCGCATTGAATTTGTCAAGGCGGTTATTCCAATTGAGGCCACAGAAATGGTAGTAAGAAAACTAAGTTCTACTGATTCACCAAACTACATTCAGGCCTTATTAAATGCTCAGGCGGTGGCAATTACCAGTGTGAATGCAGGTGTTTCCGTTGCCTCTACACCTGCTTCAAATCTTGCTCAGCTAAATTTAAATAAGCTCATTGAATATAATAATTTAATAGGTGATTCACCAGGAACACTTGGAACATATGGTAGTGCTTTTAATCATATTAAATATGATACAACATATGTGAAGAGTGTCTATAGTTACCCATTTATTACTCTAAATGTTGAAGAGCTAGATACAAATACTTTCGGAACAAATAATTCCATGGATAATGCCTTTGGTATCTTACAATATGATTCTAACTGGACAGATAATACGGAATCTCTGGGGTTCACATCGCTAATTCCAAAGCACATGAAGTGTCAGCGTGTCTTTTCGCCAACACCGCTGGCGACGCTGAATAAGATGAGTGTTCGCTTACAGCAGCCAAATGGAAATCTATTAAATGCGGTTCCTGATACACTTGATATAAAGGGTCTATTCTTGAGCTCGTATGCATCTATTCGTGGCTATTTTTCTGGAAACATTGATTTATCTGGAACACCATATTCTGATGGAGTTGGTGAATATATTTGGATAGATTGTGAAAAGTGGTTCAGTAGATTCCAGGTGACAGTTGGTGATAGAATTCAAATCAAGAATCTGACGTCACTGCAACCAACGCCAGCTGTGGCGAATCTAATTAACTTTCTTCAGAATCCAGATGGTCTCATTGTTGCAGGCACGGCATTTTTAAAGCCAATTACTGCTACAGATTTACTTGCACTTGGCCTTACTGCAAACCAAATTGGCAACGGCTTAGCTGGAACTAGCGTAAATCAAGTTCTAGCTGATAATTGTAATACTGCAGGATATTCTAAATATATTATTGTGAGAGGACAATTTAATGATCCGACTCTAGGAAATACAGGTATACTTCCTTATGGTAATCAGCCAGATAATTCGGTTCTATCAACGGATATGTTTACTAGTTTTACTGCAATTAAGCCAGGGCGTCTCATTAATTTGAGCAAACAAACCCAGCTTATTTTCAGAGTAATTACTCGCGAGTATGATTCTACAAGTCTTGTTCGCCCAGATAATCTCTAATAATATTAACTCTAAAATAGTAGTAAGAATGCAGGAGGCATTGTTATTAGTATTTTTATTACTAATGGTGGGCTTGATTTTAGCCTACATCTATACCAAAACTGATGGATTTACTGATTTACATTCAGAGTTTACAACAGATCGATTAAAACAATATGGTAACATTGGCATTTCAACGCTTACGGCAGATACAGTAGGATCGTTAGGCGATTCTGCAACAAAGTATACCGCTACAACACCTGTAACAAGTCAGAATGATTCTCCATTATTCAGTGGACCTTCAGGTCTCTTTGCGATTACTAAGAAATGTGAAGCATTACAAACCATGGATTGTAATGCATTTGATGATCCTGCCTTTTCATTAGATTGTGGTATATGTCTAGATATTGGAAAGAATAGTAAGGGTGCATCGATTCCTGGAGGAGGCCTTGTCTTATTAGAGGATGATAAGGTGATTGCTAGGAAAACTAAGGTCTCTGATTTTAAGGTATCCTATGTTCCAACGGTTGGCTTTTGTCCAGCGAGCAAGTTAGTCTCAACGAAGGAGGAATGTGTCAAGTTACAGAGACAGCTGCAATGCCAGAAGAATCAATCCTTTGATTTACCAGGGTGCTCGCAGTGTTATTCTGATGGCTCGTATTTTATTGTTGATCCGGTAGAAAATCCAGGGGTTGTTACAGGCAGTGGTATAATAAGCATGGTTGGTAATGGAATTCTGAGCATAGCCGAACAAGGGTTTGCTCCAGTTACTAATATTACACTGGATGCAGCTAAGGTATATTCATACAAGATTCAGGGAAGTGAGGGGAATAGTATTTCATTGAATGTTGCTAGTAGTGCAGCTAATAGCGGAGCTACAACTACTACAGGATTATATATTGCAGGGTATGTATCAGGGGCAACATTCAAGGGCGAATTTGACATGGATTTGATGGAAATTACCATATCTGACCGTGTTACTGGAAGAAAGCCAAGAGCCGCTGATTCAATTACAGTGGATGATAATCCGGTAACAAAGATGGCTCCTGGATTTGGTAAGAATACCATGCAGCTGGTCGTTACTACACCCTTTAGCTTCGTTGACACTACCACTCAGGAATCCTATTTATGTCAGAATGGCCCATATCTTACAAAGTCATCTTCAGTTCAAGTCTTACAAAGTGATCCCTGTTATGCAAAGGGTTCTGCACCTGGTAACTATAACTTAGACTGTCTTCAGAATATATGGATGTCAAATGGCTGCACCGACTCAGGGAAATATTATCCTAAGGATGCCTCTACTGCGTCGCTTCTAATGTCAAATCCAGATGGATCCTTCAGAACATCAAATGATATTGCAGATTTCATTTACAATAAGGCTCTCATTAGTGCAACGGGTATTAACGCAAGTGGCCAGAAGGCGACCTTACAGACACGCTCTGATGCGAGTGTCTTTTGCACGGGTGTAGAAATTACCAATCCTTGCGAGGGTCCTACAAAGGCCACGGGTCCATTATCAGGAGACTGTCTGAGCTATTTATGGAAGAATCATGGTATAAATAGTTCTATAGGACAAACCTACCCTACCATTGGTGGAACAAGTTTATTTGGAACTAATACAAATCCTCAATTCTGTCAAGCTCGTGGAACACTATCTCCAGTGGATACGGCCGATAAATTAAATACAGAAAATGTGAAATGGTGGCAGACAATGGGTGGTGTAGATGCTGTGAAGAAGATTATGGCAGATCTATATATTGCAGCGAATGCTCCAAATACCACTGACGCTGATAGGCTGCCTTATTTTACAAAGTGCTATGGAAATGTGACAATGGCAACACCTGCACCACCTCCACCACCACCTCCACCACCACCACCTCCATCTCCTCCTTCTAATCAGCCTACTATAAATCACGCAACCTATGGTGGTAATTGCGGCGCCAAACAAGGAAACATGAACGCACTATTTAAACGTATATCAGACGCTGGTAAATTACAAGGGTATACATTTAATTTAAATAGAGAAAGCTTTCGAGATCCGGTACCAGGATGTTACAAGGATATTAAGGTTAATTATACTTGCCCAGATGGGACTAGTGGTGAACTGTATTTTGCTGGCGAGGCAGGCTATAATTCGACAATGAATTTTCCATGCAAGCCTGTTACTTAAATTCTAAGGAAATTCTTCTTTGCAATAATCTGTGTAAAATAGTAGTAAGAATGCCATGGGCATTATTATTAGTATTAATAATTATAGTCTTATTATTGAGATTACTCTATGCGTATAGACCTTATGAGGGATACTCTGATGTAAATACGTTACATTCCGATTTTACTCTAGATCGTCTGAAGCAATATGGAAACATTGGACTTTCCCTACTTACGGCAGACACTACTGGTGCACTTGGAGCATCTGCCACGCCGCATACAGCTACACCCGGTTCAAGGATGCAACACCCATTAAACACACAGCCCACGGGCCTCTTTGCTATTACTAAGACATGTGAAGCAATACAGACCATGGATTGCAGCGCATTTGATAAGCCAGGGTTTTCATTAAATTGTGGTATATGTCTTGATATTGGAAAAAATAGCAAGGGTGCATCTATCCCTGGAGGAGGCCTCGTAGTATTAGATGAGGATAAGACTCTTACTAGAGAATCTAACGTATCAAATTTAATGCCTTCATATATTCCAACGGTTGGGTTCTGTCCAGCAGGTAAGCTAGTGACAACTAAGGAGGAATGTATCAAGATGCAGAAGCAATTACAGTGCCAGAAGAACCAATCCTTTGATTTACCAGGGTGCTCACAATGCTATTCTGATGGATCATATTCGATTGTTGATCAAGTGGCAAATCCAGGGGTTGTTGCAGGAAGCGGTGTAATAAATGTTTTTGGTAGTGGAATTCTGACCATAGCCGAACAAGGCTTTGCACCAGTTAACAATATCACATTAGATCCAGCTAGGGCATATTCTTATACTATTCAGGGAAGAGAGGGAAATACTCTTGGATTAAATATCTTAAGTGGCTCGGCCGCTGCCTCAGCCGCACCTATATTCATTGCAGGGTATCTCTCAGGTGGAACCTTCAAGGGTCAATTTGATATGGACTTAAAAGAAATCACCTTAACAGACAATTCTACTGGAAGAAGGCCAAGAGCAACTGGTTCAATCACCGTTGACGGTAATCCGGTAACAAGGATGGCTCCTGGATTTGGTAAGGACACAATGCAGCTTATTGTCACAATTCCCTTTAGCTTTGTCGATACTACAAGTCAGGAGGCATATTTATGCCAGGATGGTCCATTTGTTACCAAGTCATCTTCGGTTCAAGCCTTACAAAGCGATCCTTGTTATGGAAAGGGTTCTGCACCTGGCAACTATAACTTAGACTGTCTTCAGAATATTTGGATGTCGAATGGCTGCACTGACTCAGGGAAATATTATCCTAAGGATGCTTCCACAGCGTCACTCTTAATGTCAAATCCAGATGGATCCTTCAGAACTTCAAATGATATCGCGGATTTTATTTATAACAGGGCCCTTATTACTTCGACGGGCATTAATGCGAGTGGTCAGAAAGTAAGCTTGCAGACGCGTTCTGATGCGAGTGTGTTTTGCACAGGGGTTGCAATTACCAATCCTTGTGAGGGTCCCACAAAGGGTTCGGGTCCATTATCAGGAGAGTGTTTAGCATATCTGTGGCAAAATAAGGGTGTAGATAGTTCTATAGGAAAAACCTATCCCTCCCTTGGTGGAACAAGCTTATTTGGAAGAAGCACTGATCCTCAATTCTGCCAGGCGGGTGGAACACTGTCTCCTATAGATACAAGTGGTGCACTGAAGCCTGATATTGTGTCATGGTGGCAGTCAAAGGGTGGAGTAGATGCTGTGAAACAGATTATGGCAAATCTATATGTTGTGGCTAATGCGCAGAATTCTCCTGATTCTGAGAGGGTGCCTTATTTTACCCAGTGCTATGGAAATGTCACAATGGCAGTATCGCCATCTGCTGCAGAATTAAAGGCCGCGGCGGATGCAAGGGCTGCGGCAGAAGCAGCTGCGGCAAAGGCAGCGGCGGATGCAAGGGCTGCGGCAGAAGCTGCAGCGGCAAGGGCTGCGGCTGATGCAGCAGCAGCAAGGGCAGCAGCGGAGGCAAAGGCTGCCGCGGATGCAGCGGCCGCAAGGGCAGCAGCGGAGGCAAAGGCTGCCGCGGATGCAGCGGCAGCAAGGGCGGCTGCGGATGCAAGGGCGGCTGCGGATGCAGCAGCAAGGGCAGCCGCGGATGTAAGAACCGCGCGAGAAGCAGCGGATGCAAAGGCAGCAGCTGATGCTGCTGCAAAGGCGGCAGCTGATGCAAAGGCCGCTGCGGATGCAAAGGCGGCAGCTGATGCAAAGGCGGCAGCGGATGCAAAGGCGGCAGCGGATGCTGCAGCAAGAGTAACAGAAATCCCAGGTGAGCAACCGACAGATGTAGTCTTTGAATTCATAGAAGGTAATGAGATGTATGGGCAGCTGCCAATGAAAATGTCATGGAAAAAAACTTCTTCAAAACCAGCGGGATATGCCTATCTTACCAGCGCCTCGCCAGTAGATTCAGACACTGGTAAAAATGCACTATATGGCATAGTACCTGATGGGGAAAAAGATGATCCGAATGATTCTTCTAGATTATACTATATTGATCGCGGCAGCTTTCTTGTTCCACGTGGACATAAATATGCTATACTAATTGTAATATATAATTGGCAAGATTTTTTGACACCACGTAGAATACCTGCCTCACGATATGTTCCTATACAGCCTATAGCTACTGTTACTATGGCTCCCTCGCCCCCAGGTGCGCAGCCGACAAATGTCAAGATTGTGCAAAATTATCAGAATACATATAAAAATAATTGGGGAATATCATATGGAAATGTAAAAGTCTCATTTACACCTCCATTAGGTTCCCCAGTAATTCATTATGCCATTTTATATGATGCTAAGCCACCTGAAAGTGGAAAAAATACTATATTGTCATCTATAGTAAAAGACGGAACTGGAAAAATGAAAATGTTAGAGCCATCTGCTGCTCTAGTTGATCCAAATTATCCAAATGACCTATATTATATTGTAGGTAATTATTCATATAGTAGTAATTATGGAGCAATTATAGCATTATATACTAAACTGCCAGATATTTTCTATGGAGAAGGTCCATATACATTTTATATACCTGCATCCTTATATGTTGGCGTAAATGCACTTAATATAGGTCCTACATATTCTGGCCCACCTATTAAAGTATTTTCAGATTGTGATGGAAAAGAAGAAATTAAAGATACAGCTAACCGTAATTTTGTTCCTGGCCAATATATGCGAAATACAATATGGGGAGAAAATATCTTAAATACTAATAGATTAGCCGTTGGAAATTTTGATAGAAATATAGGATATGTCCAAGTTCCTGGAGGAATAAATGCAGAAGTAACAGATGTTTATGGTATATCATACCCATTAGACGGCGGACCTTATACAGATGGACAAGGGTTTTCACTGTGTAGTACTTCAGGTGATAATCAACAAAAGGTTACACTTAGTATAAAAAATACTGGTTCTATGCTAACTTCTGCGACACCTGCACAAGCTGCCTCACAATCTCTAACAAAAGCATCCGCACAAGCAAATATACAGTCTATCGCATTAAAACAAGGACAACAATTAGCACGATGATTAATCACTTGGTCGAGATCCCCTTTTCTTTTAATCCTGATCGTAGTTTCTTATCATGTATGGAACTATATTGCCCTCCAGGTGGCTGTAAATGCCCTGGTGGAATTGATAGAGATGGCACATCAATTCATAGATATTATCCTCCACCTACCTCAGGTCCTGCTTTCCATCCGCCGGCAATAAATCGATAAATAGCTTTCCAGTTATTTATATATTTTAGTCATTTATAAAGTTCACCCAACTGCGCCCATGCTTTTCCTTCAACATAATATTCTTTACAAAATAGTAGTAAGAATGCCATGGGCATTATTATTAGTATTATCGATTTTAGTCTTACTGTTTAGTTTGATCTATACCACGAATGAAGGGTTCTTTGATGTTACGTCCGGATCAACTGCCCCAATCCCAGCTGACCTAGTTACTATTACTACTAAATGCGAATCGATTGTAACAATGGATTGTAATGCATTTAATGATTCAAGTTTCTCACTGAACTGTGGTATATGCTTAGCTCCAGGTAGAAATAGTATAAATGCACCAACCTCTGGAGGAGGACTTCTTTTGTTAGACGGGGATAAGACTACTGCTAGGCAGGGTGTGGCAAGTGGCGTTATGCCAAGTTATGTTCCGACTATTGGATTTTGTCCAATTAGCAAGCTAGTCTCAACCAAGGAGGAGTGTGTGAAATTACAGACGCAGCTACAAGCATCCGCAGCATCTGCCGCAGCTCAAGCAGCAGCCCTTGCTGCTGGCGCTTCGTCACAAATTGCCACAGCGGCAGCCGCAGCGGCAACTTCTGCCCCATCTGGCACTTCCGCTTCCGCCGCTGCTGATGCTGCAGCAGATGCAGGCGCATCTCTTCAAGTGGTTGCTGCCATCGCAGCTGCTGCCGCCATCGCTGCAACTGGTGCCTCACTACAAATTGCCGCTGTTGCTGGAGCGGCTGCCGCCTCTGCTGTTCCTGGCAGTGCTGCAGGACCTGTTACTTCTGCAGCCGTCGCAGCTGGCGCTTCTCCCTCGGCTGCTTCTTCAGCTGGTTCTGCTGCGGATGCTGCTACTAGCAAGAAGTCTCAGAAGGACGCAGCCGCCGCTGCTACTGCAAGGAAGGCTCAGGCGGATGCAGCCGCCGCTGCTGCCGCTGCTGCTCAAGCTGCTGCCGCGGCGGCAGCAAAGAAGGCACAGGAAGATGCAGATAATGCGGCAGCCGCTGCAGCCGCAAAGAAGGCTCAGGATGATGCGGCAGCCGCCGCTGCTGCCGCTGCCGCTGCTAAGAAGGCACAGGATGATGCGGCGGCAGCAGCTGCTGCAAGAAAGGCCCAGGCGGATGCTGCGGCAGCTGCTGCTGCTCAGGCTGCTGCAGCTGCTGCGGCAAAGAAGGCGCAGGATGATGCAGCAGCGGCCGCAGCTGCAGCCGCCGCGGCCGCCAAGAAGGCGCGGGATGATGCAGCAGCAGCAGCAGCAGCCGCCGCAGCTGCAGCAGCCAAGAAGGCGCAGGATGATGCAGAAGCTGCAGCTGCAGCTCGAGCAGCCGCCGCTCAAGCAGCAGCAAAATTAAAACAAGCAGCAATTGCGGTAGCAGTCCAGGATCCACAGAATTTAACGGTTTCTATATATAATGCTACTGACTTAAATTCTAAATTAATCCCGTATGCTGCAAATAATCCAATGTGGCCAAAATATTCTGAAGTTAAATTTATCCTATATAATGGAAAACAATGGCTCGTAGGCGGAACAATGTATACAGGGGCACGAATTATGATTAGTAATGATTGTCAGACATGGTCAACTGTTCCTTCAATGGACAATTACGGAGGAGGTGGATCATCATATAACTTTGGATTATGGACGGGTAGACGCTGGATTATTCAGTGCATAAATTTCAGCAAAAATCAAGCCATCGAAGTATCTAGCTCAACGGATGGAACCACATGGCTGCCGATGAATATATCCAATTATTCCTTTGGCCAGTGTATTACTGGAACTGAATCATTACTAGTAACCGCTGCAAAGGATGTGGGTCAATTTAACCAACCTGCAACTCAGTATAGCACAGATGGAGGGAAGACATGGACAATTTCAGAGTCTTCTACTGCTTTATTACGGCCTACTGGTGGGGCCCTGATGTGCGTAGTATATAATGGATCTATGTTTGTAGCGGGCGGATGTCTACATGGACATGGTTCTCCAGTATTTATTATGTATTCCACGGATGGTATAACGTGGACTAAGGCAACATATCCAGTAATCAATGACCGAGTATATAATTTGGCCTCAAATGGAACCGCGTGGATAGCTGGAGTTGGCAGCAGTGGAATTATATTTTCATCTGATGGTAAAACGTGGAATCTGTCAAATCTGAGGTTACCAGAAGTTGGACGACCAGGCCAAGCAGAATATGTAAATAAGTATGTGAATGGTCTATCCTGGAGTAAGAGCCTGCAGCGCTGGTTCTGCTCAACATCAGTTGATATACTATCATCTACTGATGGCATGAATTGGTCTCCCTTATATCAAGGAGTAGGTATGGGTGTTGTGTCGATTATGGCCGATGCCAGTTAAGTCTATTTATACACAATTTATCTGAACATATTTTTATAGTCGGATAAATAGTAGGATGAGAAACAGAATGGAAGGATTTACATTGGCAAATTATCCTAATGATCCTGCCTCTACCGGCACAGCAGAAATTGCTACATATTATGCTAAGACACTACCAAATATTATTTATAACAATGACCCTACGATGGATTTAGAAAATCTTACTAGAACAACTAATCCTCGTAGCTTTGATTCAAAGTCGGTCCTAGATAATGACTGGAAAAAGACAATAAATATAAATGCAAATAATACCTTATTATCACAACAGGCCGCATGTGAAAATACGGGCTCAGGAGATCAGTTTGCTCATTTATCTTCCCTTGAAAGCACAGTTGATACCAGCAGCCGTTTACGTTGTGGATGGATGTATAATAAGGACAATTATACTCGTGGTCGAGGAGCCTTAGGTATTAACAAGGGTCCTCTTACTACATCTGCTTCCGGCACATGGATGTGGAATTTAAAAGACGCTAAGCAGAAGTATCATACTGAGATTTGCAATGGGGTCAAGAACTGTGGTGACATTGGCGCATCCATGTATCAAGGGCGTTGTGGGTGGTGTAAGAAGTCTGGAAAGGCCGTTCCCATAAGTGGTGGACAGGCAGCATATCCCTTTAGTTCTGCTACCGCCTGTGCTACACCCAAGTTAATTCTGCCTAGCAATAGTTCAAAGTGTTCTGAAGGTTTTGCAAATCCATCTACATGCACTCCACTAGCAAGTGGTGCTCTTTCTCGTGACTGTCTCTTACAGAAAGTCATTGGTGCAGGATGCAATGATGCTGGGTCAATGTATCAGGCTCTGAGATCTAGTAGCGACAATGATTACTTGAGTCAGTTAAGGCAACAGCAGGCCTGGTCAGTATATCAGTCAAGAGCTGCGAACCCCTTGGACGATACAGCATTAAAATCTGGAAAAATCACAATTGCTAATGCTCTGAATAACTTTAATGCTGTTCAGCAGCAGGCTGCATCTGATATGAACGGAGGTCTTCAATATGCTGCACGTGATCTGTGTTATCAGAAGGGTGCCCTTGATTCCTATGATTTTTGCTCAGAGATTACGGATTCCACAACTGGTCCCTTTACCCTAGATTGTCTACAGAAGGTCTTTCGTGTTTCAGGTGGCCAGACAACTGGTAACGCATATCCTTCTTCTTCTACTGCGGCAATGTGGAATAGCTTGGGCACATGGTCTGCAGTGAAGGCTAAGATTCAGGATTATTTTGCTAAGACGCGCTCATCAGATCGTGCAACTCAGGAGAAGGCAATGCTTGATTTCTATGGTATCACGCTGGAGAGCAAGGTTGTTTCACTTCCACCACCTCAAGCACCGGCACCACCTCAAGCACCGGCACCACCACCGCCACCACCAGTAGCACCACCTCCACCACCTCCACCACCTCCACCACCTCCACCACCTCCACCACCTGCTGTTAGTGGCGAAGGTTGCTGGTCTGGCTATACTAACAGAGTGCCAGTACTTAGACCTGGTGGTTCTAGCGTTATTAATCCTTATAGTAATCAGGTAGGAGTAGGGGTGCTTCGTTATATTGATAAAGCCTTTATTGATAATGTTGAAAGAGAAAAGGTTAAAGGGGAAAATGGGGGTATCTTTTCTGGTTATTTTGTACAAGTTCCAGGTTCTAGTACCTTCGGATATATATGTGAAAGGCCAGTAGTTTAAATATCATAATAAATAGTATTGGACACATAAAACACAACAAATATTTTTCTATTCTATGACAGTTGATCATATAGACCATGTTTTCTGGACTATATGACCAAGTGAAACAAACATTCCGCCCCAGTGCAAAACCTCGCGAAGATACCTATGAGGCTTCCAGGCGAAATGCAGAAAATGAGTATACCCAACGTGCAATTATAGGCCTTAACCAACCAGCCTTAAAAGAACGTGCCGTATCCCAAGGCATCGCTCTTACTCCAGCTCCTCACCCTGGAAAACTACATGTCGGTGTGCGAGATATGTTTTTGAAGGGTCCGGTTGAGCGCTATGATTTCTGTGCAGAACTCCTTGATTCAACACCCTCGCCCTTTTCTTTAGAATGTTTACAGGCCGAATTTATCAGACAAGGCGGTCAGGCCACAGGATCCCTGTATCCTAGTCAGGCAAATCTGCCCTTATGGAATTCTAAGAAAAAGTGGCTCCATGTGAAGGACGAAATTCAGAATCTCATTAGCCACACCCTATCACCCAAGCCCCAGCAAAGGGAATCTGCCATGCTACAGTTCTACGGGGTTGGCCTAGGAAAGGAACCTGTGGCCCTAGAACCACAGTATGGCGTGGAGCACTTTTGGTTCACTCATCACACCGATATTACGAAACCCACCACCTTCCTAGGTCGTCGTATCCGCCAAATGGTATCTCATATTGATGCGATCACTACAGATCCTGCATCCATTGTTTTCTTCACTAGCGTCATTGCGAATTCCCGAGTCCAGGCACAATACAAGGTTAGCTCATTCAACGGATTTTCACTCTATTTTAATTCGCCAATGACCAAGGTATATAATAATAAGATGGTCATGGATACGACGGAACTAGCTTCTCTGCATAATGGAGGAACTGCTGCAGTAAATAGTAGCCTGATTAGCTTAACCACCGATGTGAATCGCTTGAGTGGCTACATGTATTATGAAAAAGGAAAGGCTTATTACAAGCTAGAAATTCTCTCGGATGAATTTGGCCCAGGATGGAGAGAAATCCCTTATACGCATTTGCAAATGACCCAGGAACCCTTTGCACCCATGATTTCTTTTGAAATTCAACAGGCACCTGGAATCTATGGATGCGATTATCCCTTGTGTGATAAGAGACTTGGTGGTTTCAAGATGAAGTGGGAGAATGAAGGATGGGGTGGGCCTTCCTTGCAGTATAGGGGCGAAAGTGTTGACCAACAACAGTTCCCCTTAAGAAAGAATTACTTTAGTTTTCCGAGTAGCAAGTGTGCCATTCGGTCTAAGTTTTCGTTTCGCCTTTCTTCCTTTATGACTCTCAGCCTCTTAATCACAATGCGTTCTTGTCCAAAGGATGGTCAGGTTGCACTACCTCTGACCCTATGGGGCAAGGGAGGTGGAGCACCTACACTCATTGTGCGAGGAATAAGTGCTACAGAGGCTACCGTGAATTTAGGGACCTTTAATGGCTCATTGCAGACAAAGGATGGTCCTATTATTCAGAGAGGTATGCCGACCTTGGTTGTATTGAGAATTCTGAGAAAGAAGGAGGCCGATATTTCGTCTATTGAATCGATGCAGGTTGGGGCTGCCAGCGTCATTGAATTACAACAGACGCCGAATGTGCGAAAGATTATGAAGGAATCAAGCCCAATTGCACTGCCTGGCTTAGTTTCTGATGAACCGGCGTATTTCAGATTCCAATCTGAGTATATGGCATTTGATTTATTTTGGGTTCACTTATTTGATTATAAGCTGGAGGGCGATACTTTGTATAGGGAAGCTAGGGCAGATTGGGGTTACCTGCCTTGAAAAAATTGAATAATCCATTTGCCCTTGTGTTGAACACAAATGCAAGTGTATAGTCGTGAGTTTCTCCAGAGTCTTCCTGAGAAGAAGAAGCAGGCGGAGGTTGATGGTATGATCAAGGGGTTTTGGCAGAGTATGTATCTAACTGCTGAGAATGGTCAAACATTATACTTCTTCGATATGACGAATATGAGAAAGGTTACACCGGATCCTACGCAGAAACAAGTACTTCAGACAAAGGCTGCAATGAATTTTCAGACAACTATGACCAATGATGAGATTCTTACGAGGTTTCAGCTGGCATTCCCTGATTGTTCTGTGAGATATGGAGAGGAGTGGATAGAGAGTAATGCTAGCACAAAGGTTCTGAAGAGGGGTATTACGATTGATTGGTCTTAAGTTAAACCTTCTGGTAGAGGCCCAATATCGCCAGTAGGTATATATCGCTTTGTAGGATCCGCCTTTACAAATCCAATTGGACTTGTTAATCTAGGATCTTCCATACTATAAAAAATGTAGCCTACAGGTTTTCCATCAGCATCCGTGGGAATTGTGTAATAGTATTCCTTTTTCTTATACATGATTTTCTTTGGTCTTACTACTGGCACTGGGGCTTCTACCTGTATAGCGTTCGCTTGTGCCTGTGCTGTCACGGATGCTAAATCAACAGGAGGTCCAGCAAGTTGAGCAGGCTGAACTCTGAATCTGGCCTCAGTTTCTTGAATGTCTTTCTGTAGATTTGGGTGATAGGCAAAATCACCGATGGAATCTCCAAGTGCCATGCAGCGAAAGGTGCCGTCATTATTGTCCTGGTAATTTAATTTACAATCGACGGCCACACTCTTCATGAGAGTTTGTAGAGAAGAAATGACCTTTTCCTTTCTTAAACTAATGAGAAGAACCTTTTGATCACTGGTGAGAATAATTGTGCGGTCATCATCTGGGCCGCCGCCTTTCTGCTGTTTACCAAGTCCTTGGCCGAAGTCAAGAATGTCTTGGTCCTCCTGGGCCTCTTCAGCTTCTTGGGCCTCTTGGGACTCCTGAGCAGCTAAAGGCGCAGGTGCAGCTAAACCTCGTTCTTCGGCAAGTCTTCTTGATTCTTCCACAATCGCCTGTCTTTGTGCGGGTGCTGCAAGTGCCTTCTTTTGTATCTCTTCCCAATCGGCAGCATATTGGTTTTCCATTCCTCCAGGGCCCTTGAAGAATTTATCTGCATTTTCAACTTCTGCCTTATAAATGTTTTCCTCACTTGGTCCTGCTGGTGCCGCTGCTGCCGCTGCTGCTACTCCTGTGGCCGCTGCTACTGCTGCTACTGCCGCTGCCGCTGGTGCCACACTTGTAGATTTTTTAATAGGAATTACTCGTTTTACAGGAGCCTGAACCGCAGCAGGAGCTTGAGCTGGAGCCGCAGCAGGAGCCTGAACCGCAGCAGGAGCTTGAGCTGGAGCCGCAGCAG